>JGI10211J34971_10004544_pt1 | contig 10996 bp, 16 predicted proteins | sample Etolagsediment_FD_34971 | JGI IMG/M metagenome (IMG submission 34971)
GGCCTTCGTCTGCTGGTGCCGATCCGGTGTCACCTCGGGGTGATCCGCTCGGCCATGAGGATGTGGCCGGGACCAGGGCCGCAGCCAAACGGAAGCCGCCCGAAGATGGCGCTGTCGAGCCGCATCGCTGGGGCCAGCGAGACCTGGGGCTCGACCATGATGTACGGGTCGATGCCTGACGCCATCGAGGCTGCCGAGTGCGGCGATCCGATCTACATCGTGGAGGGCGCACCGGATTATCTGGCTGCCTCCGGCCTGCTGCTGGACGGTGGCGAATCTGGCGTTGTGCTCGGGGCGTTTTCGGCTCAGACCGCCCGGCGCATGGTCGAGCGCCTTCTGGACGTGCTCGGCGACCGGAACCTGATCGCGCCCCGCATCGTGTTGATTCCAGATCTGGACCGCGCAAGAGAGAACCCTGCCACCGGCGAGACCTACAACCCAGGGCTAGACGCATTCACGGCCGCAGCAGGGACACTGAGGGGGCGTGCTGGGGTCCATCTTCTCAAACTTCCGCGTCGGGACGAATCAGAGAAGATGGATCTGGCCGGCCATCTGCGCACGCAGGGCTCGAGGCTCACCCTGTCGCTCATGCGCACCGCTCCGCTGGTGTACCCTGCACCAGTACGGCTAGACGAATGCCAGGGGGAGATGAGCGAGCGGTTCAAGCGGGCGGTTCTCGAGGCCACGCAAAAGACGCTGGCAGGAAAGAAGACCCTGGTCGTCTATCAGGTCGAGATGGGCGTGGGCAAGACCAGGAGCGCGCTCGCCGAAGCCGCGAAGATCGTCACCGGCGAGAGCGTGATCCCGGTTGTTGGGCGCAGGCCCCGCGGGACGCCCACGGGTTCGTGGCCGCCAATCGAGCGCTCCGTGGTCTTCGCCGCTGGGAACCACGCCGAGGCCGACGAGAAGATGGAGGAGCTTGAGCGCGTCTCACCTGGTACGCGCGTTCGCCACATCTACGGCCTGCTGCACTACTGCAAGTACGAGGAGAACGTCGAAGACGCCTTCCCGCATGTAGGCAGGCGCGGCGTGTGCGGCGATCCGAAGAAAGAAAACGAGTGCCCGCACTACCACGTTTGCCCAGGAGCTGATGAGCCGAGGGCATACCGCGGAGAGGTGACGTTCATCGCGCACGCGCTGGTCGGCAAGATGAAGGCCGACCTGGTGGTCATCGACGAATCGCCTGGTGTGGTCTCGATGGAGACCGTAACCGACACGGAGGTCAGGACGCTGTTCGCGTCCAAGTCAATCCCGCGAGTGGTCAGGTGGCGACAGCGCGGCAACCCTGACGCTGGCGACGCTGCGCAGGCGGTTTTTGCCCTGATATCTCCGCTCGCGCACCAACATGGTGCCAGCGTATCGAGCGGGACCGCAGACGCATACGACCGTAGAATCACCGGGGAAGAACTCGCGACGTTGCTCGAGGACAGCGAAAGCCTCCTGCCGATGATGCGTGCCGGGTTCTCGAGCGGCGCAGCAAAACCGCCGGTGCCGTTCCCGGACGAGATCCGTAGCGGGATGCACGGGCAGAAGCACATGCCCAGCATGTCGGCCTTCCACGCGATGGCCTACATGCTGGACTATTACCTGCGGGTGCGCGGAGAGCATTCGGCGGCAGACGACGAGGCCCTGGTGATGATCGGCAAGGACGGGAAGCCGATCCGGCCGCCGCCGAAGCCGGCCGTTGGCGTGTGCCTGCACGTTGACGGCACCTGGTCTCTCGAGGTGCGGAAGATCCGGCGCCTCCCCGACTGCCCGGTGGTGATCCTCGACGCAACCGGGAGCCAGACCCTGGCCGAGTGGCGTGCAGCGTATCCAGATCGGAAGGTCGTGATCCGCACGCTCGAGGTGCAGGGATCAGGTCCGGCGACGGCGATCCACATGGAAAGCCCGAGCTTCAGCCGCAAGGGCCTGATCGGTCCGGACGGCGGAATTCGGATCGATGCCGTGCCAAAGGTAGAGCGTGTGCTCGAGGCCCTGGCTGAGCGAACACGTGCTCAGAACCCGGAGTTTTCAGGCGATCCGCCAACGCGCCTTGGGGTGCTGACGCACAAGCCGATTGCCGACGCGCTGCTCGGCAATCTGCAGACGCCGCCCGGGAAGCGTGCCCACGAAATCGTAGCCAGGTTGATGGGCCGCGGGTTCGTGTTCGAGAACGCGCATGGAGATCCTACCATCGGGTGGTTTGGCCGGCATGACCGTGGAACCAATGCCTATCGAATGGTGCACGGTCTCGTGGTCATCGGTGATCCGGTCGGGAATTTCGGCGACATCGAGCAGGATGCGATGTTGCTCGGGCTCGAGGCCAGCGATATCAGCTCGGCCAGGACTGCGGCGACGTGTCGCCAGGCAATCGCGCGGGCCCGCCACATCCGCCGTGGAGAAGAGGATCGGGCCGTCTTGATCTTTGCTGGTCGTCGAGAGCCGTTCCTACCGGGTGTGCGCTGGGAGCACAAGCCGATGCACGACGGCATGATCGCGATGGAGAAGACCAGGCTCTTGCACGAGTTGCTGCTTTACGTTGCCCACGCTGAGGGCGTGATCGGCTCCGAGGTTGTGCGTCGCTTCGACCGCGATGGTACAGCGTGGCAAGACTTCGATATGGGATCGGTTTCGGGCCAGTCCCTTAGCCGGCAGATACGCAAAGTGGCCGCCATGAGAAGGTGGCCAAGGCATAAATTCGACCGAACGCTAGTCACCGGAAAGTATCACATCTACCTATGGGCGCCCACCTACGAGGCGGCCATGAATTGGATGGCCACGCGCGGCGCGTAGTGTAGGCCAGCCTGCGGCGTTCGCCGCACAGTTCAGCACCGCATAATGTTCGAGATCATGGAGGCGATTGGCCGCCGAAATACCGGACACCTGCGGCCGTTTTCACCGGACGATACGAGCCGGATTTTGGGCCCAAAATTGTGGGTGCGTTGGCTACAAGATCGACGAAATTGACAAAATGTCAAACTCAATAATTTCAAGCACTTACGGAGCGCCGAAGTGTTGCAAATTTGCAACAGTGCACGNAATTTCTCAATGATATNCAGCATATCGCACAACGTACCGTGCCAAGGGTNGCCGAGATGNGGAAGTCGGCAATTTGTGATCGGGATTCTTCAATGAAGTCCAGCATATCGCTCATCTGACTAGATCTATTAATTAAGGGGCCCGATTTGGACCCTCCCCAAACCAGCCCCCGTAGGCTTGACAAACCGTCCGGTGTTGTGCACGCTGATTGCCGAACCGCTGGAGGCCAAAAGATGGATCGCGAAATGTTCAAGGACTACGGGATCAGGATGGATCCCGAACTCGCGTTCCGGATGACCAAGGTGGCCATCCGGTTGGGCGAGATCGAGGGCAGGGTTGGTCCGGTGGCCCTCGACTCTTTGGCAAGACGAGCCATCAGATGGTCTGCGAACAGACAGAACATCAATCTAGCGGAAACATGCGACGACCGAACGTCGAAGCAGAGCTCGGCCGAGCTGATGGTTGCGGCCGAGGGCGGCCGCAAGGTGTGGGTGAAGTACCCACGAGAATGGTCAGATGACCTCGACAAGATCTGCGCGGACGATCGCGCATCGCTGCACCTATCGCAGGTCTGGCGACAGGCCATCGATGAATTTTGCGAGGAGAAGCTGGACTCCTGGGCCAAGGATGCCGAGGGGTCCACGATGGCGGAAGCGTCCGAGGACGAAGAGATCGCCTGATCGCGGGGGGCTGCGTGGCTGTCGATTTCGAGCGCGACCCTTGGGCCGACGATGATCAGACGCCCGACTGCTGCGTTGCGGATCCGTGGGCAGAAGATGACGCTGACGCAGTGGTCGATCAGTACCTGGAACAGGCGCGAAGGAACTCGAGTCTGCCAATCGAAGACCAGAGCGCAGCAAACCAGGAATCCGCGGCTGAGTTGAGAGCGGAAGCAAGGCGCCTCGGAATGCTGGCGTTCNCNANNGNGGCCGGTCCNTTCGGNGTGCACCTTGCGCGGCCATTGGTCAGGCTTGGTGACTGTGGAGCCGAGCATTGCCGGATGCAGGTCGTTACCGGGCCGCATGTTGGCGTTGACTACAGGCGGCCGATTTTTGGTGGACCTGCGTGGCACGCGGAGCTTGGCGAGGAAGATCTGGCCATTGCGCGGCGCGCTCCGCACGTCATGGACTCGATTTGAAGCCGCTGCGTCTCGAGCGGATTGATTCGCCTGTCGGCAGGCACTACCGGACTCCAGCAGGCGATCTTCCGAGCGTGACAACGATCATCGGCAAGACCAGGCCAGTTGCGGCTACTCGGCGCATGGCTTCGGCAATGGGCGTTCGCGGCAGGGAGCGCGCGAGAAACTCAGGGGCAAGAACGCTTCGCGGAGCGTCGGGGCAGATGCGCAGCTTGGCTGCTCAGCGTGGCGATGATGTACATGAACGGCTCGAGGGTTTGCTAAGCGATCCGTGGTGGAGCCATCGGGATATCGCGAGCCTGGACGGCGAGGACGGGTGGTTGCGAAGCGCGGCTCAGTTTCTTCGGCGAGTGGTGGATCCGTTGTTGGTCGAGGCCTCGCTGTTCAGCGAATCGCATGGGTTCGCAGGGACGCTCGACTTGCTGGCAGGGCTTGACGATGGCCTGTTTGCGCTGGTCGACTGGAAGACCTCTGCCGCCAAAAAGCGCCGCGAGTGGATCGGCGACTACGAGTTGCAGGCCGCTGCGTATCGGCAGGGCCTTGCAGAGTCCTACGGGGTGACCGGCTGCGACCGCGCGATGATCGTGGTGTTGTACGAGGACGAGCAAGCCGACGTGTTCGAGATGGATGAGTCTGCACTCGATGCCGCGTGGTTGCGGTTCGGCGTGCGGCTGGCGACGTATCGGAGCATGACGTGACCTTTGTTACCGCCACGGTTTACTCCGAGCAACTGTGCCGAGTTGTAGGATTCGATCCTGGTGAAGATCAGGTGGTGCTTGTGTGCGGTTCGCGCGTCGATGTTGGATCTCTGCGCTCTGTCAACATAGGCCTGGCGTCCTACCGGCGGCCTGTCGGCAGCCGGTACTGGTGGTCTCAGACATCGAACAGGGCCGTGGCCATGAACGCCAACGCGCTTCGCTCGGTTCTGGCCCGCCGATTTTCCTGATCTTTGTCTTGATACCGGTGCCGGTGTCCGGTACGCTGGCCTTGATTTTTGAGGGGGCGAGGTGTCGGACGACAGGCTCTGGATAACTGACGGCGATCTGGACCTGGTCGAGTACGTGTTGCAGCGTATCGACGAGGTTGGAACGCCTGCGGACGTTGACCTCATGGTCTTGGCCGCTGGTGTCAAGCACGTTCAGCGGCTGGCTTCGGCAATGGCGACCGGGGTCATTGGGAACCTGCGCCTGATCATCGACGCGGGGACTCTTCTGGTTCGAGATCAGGCGAAGGACGAGAGCAAGCGTTCGGACGCGCAGGGCATCGAAGACGCTATCGGCATCGAGCGCGTTCGTGCAATTCGGGTTCACGCGAAGGCTGGTCGGATCGTCGGTCCGAACGGTGCGCATTCGTGGATTTGCTCGGCCAACCTCAACCGAAACAGCCGCCACGAGCAGTACGAAACGACGGACATTTTCGGCCCGATCTTGGGCGACGTGTTCGGCGCGGTGTTTGATCGCGTTCCGCCCGGCTGTGCTGCGCATAGCGCTTCTGGGGCGTACAAGGGGCTCGGGGATGTTCTTGAGGAACTCAAGGGCTCCAGCGTGTCCGTCTACAGGCCCGGCATCGCGATGCCCACGCACATGCTCGCAGACATGGAGGACGACCAGATTCTGTTCGTCGAGCGGGCAGGCGTTGGGGATCTGCTGCCCGGGCTGTTAGATCTGGCCGGCGTGTGCAGAGTTCGCGCCTGCACTTGGGGCGTGAGCAGGTCCGACGTGCACGTCTTGACCGTCGGCCTGGTCGACGGTCGGATTTCCGATCTGGCGGTTTGGCTGCCTGGTCGGTTTGGCCGCCGCTCTTCAATGGCTGACGGATATTGCGCCGTGATGGGGCTTATGCCTGATCATGTCAGATGGAGCCCGAGCCACGCCAAGATCTTGGTCATCCGCGGTGAAGATCAGACCTTCGTGGTGACCGGATCGGCAAACTTCGGGAACATCGGTCAGTTGAACATCATCCGAATCCGGCGCGGAGATGAGGCGCTGGCCGATTTGGCTGATGGGATCCTTGACGAACTCCGGCTCGAGGAACCACCGAAGCAGCCCAGCCTGCTGCAGATGCAGGAGGCGCGCAGTCGATTCGAGCGCGACACGAAGCGCAGTGCTCCGGCGGCGCACTTCGACGAAGACGCGCCGCTCAGCAAGCGCGAGCGTGAGATGTTCGAGGCGGCCTGCGCTGAGTTGGGGATCAGCCCCAAGAAGTTGCCGCCAGGGCTTGGGCCGCGCGACATCATCGACAGCATGAAGTCGGCGCCGGCAGACGACAGGAAGCCTGGCCGCCCGCGCAAGAGCGACCGGGCGATCCAGTGGACAGCGATTCACGATCTGCTGGTCTACGGCGAGGAGTACGTTGACGACACGGGCGTCAAGCGGTGGCGTTATCCTGGCTACGCTGAAGTCGGCAGGCGCTACGGCGTGACCGGCCAGACGGTCTCTAAGTACGCGAAGAAGCACGACATCGAGAGTAGGCGTGCCGAAGTGAAGCGCGAGGAAGACGCCATCGTGCACCAGCACATCATCCACGAGCGAGCTGCCGACAGGGCCGCGCTGCACGAGAAGGTGGACGCCATCGCCCACCTGATAGCGGATCGCTATCTCGAGGGTCTTCAGGCGCCGCGCTCAGCTCCGAACCACATCCGGGTGGACTCGATCAACGACGTTCGGCAAGCGGTCGAGCTCGCGCAGAAGCTCGGCGCAGCGGCCAACGGCGAGGACAGCGACGAGGTGAGGCTGACGCTCTCCATCGAGGGCTTGCGAGATCGCCACAGGGCGGTGTCCGAAAGGCGGCAGGTGTCCGCGGCTGCTGCGCTCGGGCTGGTCGAGGACAGCCAGGACGTGATCGACGTGGTTCCGATTGGCAAGTCGAGGCAGGAGCCTGAGCCTGACCCAGTTCGCTCGGTCCGGCCATCTGACCCGCAGGTCAGCAGGCTTGGAGCAGTCGACGAAGACGAGGACCCCTGGGAGGAATGATGGACTACACCCTCGGCGGCGTTGCCGCAGCAATCCAGACCTGGCAACTTCGCCAGTTCGGGCCGGCGGATCCGGCCGGGGTCGGCCGTAAGCTGGTCGAGGAGGCCCTGGAGGTCCAGGCGGCGTTCGAGGCTGGAGACAAGGCGCATGCCTCCGAGGAGGTGGCCGACGTTTTCTTCCTGGTCCTCGACTGCGCCCGGGCCTGCGGCATGGACTGGGATTGGCTGGCCAAGGTCGCGAAGGACAAGCTCGTGGTCAACATGCGGCGCACGTGGTGTTGCGGCGAGGACGGCCGTTGGTCGCACACGTCAGAGCCAGGGTCATGAGGGCCGCCGATCTCGAGGTCGGTCGGTTTTACTTCATGCGGTTCGGGTGCAAGGCTCGCATCGTGAGGCTTGCAGAGATCGGGCGTTTTTCGCGACTTCCGAGCGGAGCTTACGGCAGGTCCATGTGCATGGGCCAGGTCATGGCCGCCGTGGAGTACGGCGATTCTTTCCGATCCTACGTGCGCAGGGTGGTGCCGTTGCGCATGCTCGTTGCCGAGGCCTCGGCATGATCGCCCTGTTCACCGTCGCGGTGGTGTTTGGCGCCTGGCCGTTGGTGGGCGACGCGGAGCGCTGTGCTCCGGCTGTAGAGGCCCTGGCTGCTGAGCATGTCGCTGGCGTGGAACTCGTGGCTCGCGCCTGGACTTGCGGCCGCGTCGCCAGGGCTGCGCGCGAGCAGGGCGTGCCCGTGCCGCTGGCGTTGTCGGTGGCGTGGTCAGAGAGTCGGTTCGCGCATTCGGCGCGCTCTGGTGCTGGTGCGGTCGGGCCCATGCAGGTGGTGCCGCGGTGGTGGTGTCCAGGTGGGGGCGCAGACGGATGCGACCTGGTTCGTGCTGGCGTGATGGCCCTGCGGGTGTACCTGGCGCAGGAGCGTGGCCAGTTGCGTCCAGCGCTGTGCAAGTACAACCGCGGCGGTCCGTGCAGGCCAGCGGCCGAGAGGTACGCCGAGGGTGTCGAGGCGCGAGCCAGGAGGTGGGGCGGGTGAGCGACGAGATGCACTCTGTACTGGCTGCCGAGTGCTGGACGGCGACAGCTTCATCCGCGAGTTGTCGCCGCTCGAGCGCGAGCGTTTGGCCGAGTTGATAGGGATAGAAAGGCGAGCAAGGATGAACCTGACCGCTGACGCCCTGGCGAGGGCTGCACACGTAAAGGGAGAGCCGCCCACAGCATCCGTCGCGCGCTGCGTGATGTTCGCCGAGGGCGAGCCGAGGCCTGGTCCGTGTCTGGGGGCTGGGCTGGACATCTGCAAGCGGTGCGTCCACTACGACCAGGGCAAGAATCGTTGATCTTGCTGCTGTTGGCCATGGCTGGCGTGACCTACGCGATGCAGGAAGTGGTCGGGCCGGTTTTTCTGCGTCGGGTCGGCTGGCGCTGGCTTGGCGAGTTGTTGTCCTGCAGCGTGTGCACCGGATTTCACGCAGGTTGGATCGTCTGGTTGTTGTCGGAGTACGTCCCGGACGTTGTTCTGTTCGCGTTTGCCGGCGCTGGCGTTGGGATGGTGGCTAGAAGGCTGTGAGGGCAGGTCCGGACGATTGCATGCGCATCCCGCGGGTGACTTCCAGGCGCCTTGCGGCGTGGCGCGTGTTGTGTCCGGTCTGCGGGTACAGCAAGTTGTTTCTGGCGAAGGCCTGTCGAGAGCGTGATGGGCTGTTGACGCTGCCTGCGTTCGAGTGCGCCAGGTGTGGGGTCGAGATCGAGGTGGCCGGGATGCCGATCAAGGAGAGCGGGACCGTGAGGCGCGGTTGCTGCGGAAGGGGGAAGAGGAAGTGAGCAAGTACACACAGGGTGCTGATCGTGCGCGTTCGTTGCGCCACATTTCCGGCATGCTGTGCCGGATGGCGGAAGACATCGAGGCCGTGAAGCCTGGCGAGTGTGCGGAGTGCGTTCGGCGCGTGCGGCGCATGGCGGATCTCGTCAACGTCGAAGTGCCTACGTGGGAAAGCGTCGATCTGCGCCTGGCGGATCTCGAGCAGGCTGAGCGCGAGGCTGACGAGATGTTCGTGGTGCTGGCCAAGATTTCGGACGCCATCGGCGCGTTCCCGGCTGGCGCCCGCATGCTCGGCTACCGCAAGTTGCCCGCTCTGGTGTCGCGGTTGATCCGCGATAACGAGCAGAATTGGGCCATGCTCAAGAAGCACACGGACTCGCTGTACCGCATAGCTAGGATGCTGGATTTGGGCAGCGAGTACACGTTGGCGCAGATCGAGGCGAAGGTCGCGGAGGTGACGAATGGAAGTTNGNCTGANNGNGNCCGGTANGGGNCTGGATGGCNTCGGGTTGAAGTCCAGGACTCGCATGGCGGTGGACTACCTGCTGTCGCGGTTCGAGAAGGCCGGCCTCCCTGCGCCGGCCATTGCCAGGCACGGCTCGAGCGGGAACGTGGCGAGTCTTCAGTGGCCGCCTGCAGACGGCGTTGGCGGCGGCATCATGTTCGAGCCTGGGCGTCCGCTTCCGTTTGGCTGTTGGTGGGATTCCGGCGAGGACTTCGACGAGCTTGAAGAGGAGGACTTCGCCACGGCAGCGAAGGCGTTCGGTTGGATTCGCGAGCGCATGGAGGATTCTGATGTCTGACGGCAAGACCGACGGGATGCACCTCTACGGTGTAGAGGAAGCGTGCGCGGCTGTGGAGGCTGGCCACCCGCTCGCGTTCGATGCGCTGACTGCGGAGCAGATTCGCGCCGCCAGCCCACGAGCCCTGCGTTACCTGATGAAGGTGGCGCGCGAGCACCCGAACGCCAGCGGTCCAGGGTGGCGCATCGACAGCGACGGCCATCTGGTAATCTTGGGGTCGCCATGAGCAGCATCAACGACGAGATCAGGCGGAAGTACCCGGGCGCAGCGAAAAAGGCGGACATCGACCGTTCGAGGGCGGCAGCCATCAAACTGCACTGCCTTTCGTGCAGTGGCGGCAGCCGTTCGGAGGTCAGCAACTGTCTGGTCTACGATTGCTTCTTGTGGCCGCTCAGGCCGTACAGGGATGACCGAGAGCGCCCTGACGGCACGGTGCCGACTGCCGAGGAGTACGGCGAGATGATCGAGGGCAGGACGAACAGCACCTCGTTGGCTGCGTTGGCGGCGAGCAAGCGCGATGGCTGATCCAGGTCAGGAATCGGAGCGCGCCGCATACGGCCTCGGGCTGCCGGCCATATGGTCTGTCTCGATCTTGCTGATGGTGTTGATCGGGGCGCCGGTCGGGCAAATTTCAGGCACCATGGAGATGGTGCTGCTGTTTGGCCTATCGGCGGCGTCCATTGCAGGCGCCGTTGCGCTGTGGAGGCTGCCGTGAGTGCCCAGGTCGGAATCGTCATCTCGCTGATAGGTCTTGCCGGGACGATCATCGTGTCGCTTTGGCGCGTCGGCTCGGTTGGGCGTTCTGTCGGCGAGACGCTGATGTCGATTTCGGCCAGGCTGGATTCTCACGAGAAGCGGATCACGGATCTCGAGGAGGATCGGCGCCGCCGCGAAGCGGAGGAGCTCTCGAGCCTCCGAGCCGAGCTGGCGAAGCTCCGTGGCGACAACTAGGTGGCGCAGTTGGCGCCGATTGTCCTACAATTTCGCCCGGCGGTTCCTCCATTCCCCCTCCGCCTTCGAGAGGCGCCCGCGCCGAGGCCTGGGCGCCTTTCGTTTTTCATGAGGGTGGCCTGGAGGTCCGAATGGCCATCATCGGCAGCGAGAATGGCGTGAAGTCGAAGGCCTTTCACACGGCGATAGCGACGGCGATAGCGTCTGCGCTGGCCATCGCGGCAGGCGTGATCAACAGGCCTTCGCAGCGTCCGAACGAGTCGGTCAGGATCGACAGGCTCGAGCTCGAGCTTCGGGAC
>JGI10211J34971_10004545_pt1 | contig 10995 bp, 7 predicted proteins | sample Etolagsediment_FD_34971 | JGI IMG/M metagenome (IMG submission 34971)
GGTATCATTTCATGCAATTATTCCTTCACACACTTCCAGGATTTTAAATATCTCATAGCAATATTTTTTTGTAACCTCACCAAAAAAACCTCGTCAAAGAGGGTGAAACGAAAATGAAATTTATTGTTTAACCATAAAAACTTAGAAAACATGGTAGAAATTTTGGTTCCTCTGGGATTTTTTGCACTCGTCTTTGGCATCTTTTGGGTGGTTGCCGACTATAAGACCAAATCAACCCTCATCAAGCACGGTGCTGACGCAAAAACATTAAAAATGGACAAGAGTACAAATGGCTCTTTAAGATTTGGATTGTTATTAGTAGGCGTGGCTCTGGGAGTGTTATTGGGCAACTTTATTGCCGAAACTACAAGTATGCAGGAAGAAGTTGCTTACTTTTCGATGACTTTCCTCCTGGGTGGCATCAGTTTGTTGATTTATCATTTTTTAACCGGAAAAAAAGCAAACACCAACATGGAATAAATGTAGGGTTAAAACTGCTTAATTGAATCCTTGTGTGCTTTGTGTTTTTCTTAACCACAAGGGGCACAAGGATTTTCACAAAGAGCACCATTTAAAATTGGATTATTCCAGGTACTATTGCATTAAAACAAAAAGAGGCTTTGCGGCCTCTTTTTTTGTTTTATATTCTATTTCTAAAATCAATTTTGCTAATGGTCATCTTCCTGCGACTTAGTTTTCTTTGGTAAGCCCTCCATATACGTCTTCATCTTAAAATTATTGATGTAAGCAAATATCAATATTACAACCAGTGCTGCTATGGTGTAATACACAAAAATTGGGATAGGCACAGGATCGCCGGCAGCGTACGAGTGTAAGCCCGAAAGGTAATAATTAACTCCAAAATAAGTCATTAATACCGAACTGAAGCCTAACACAGCGAGGGCATTAAAAACATACCTACCCATAACTCCCGGAATAAAATTGAGGTGAATGATAGCCGCATATACTAAAATAGTAATCAAAGCCCAGGTTTCTTTGGGGTCCCAGCCCCAATATCTTCCCCACGATTCGTTGGCCCAAACACCCCCGAGAAAGGTTCCAATGGTAAGCATATATAAGCCAATAGTTATTGTTGCTTCGGCCGTTAGTGATATTTCGCGTATGGTTAGATTGAAGATTTCAAGGTTCTTTTTATTTTGGAAAATCATTAAAAACAGGTTAAACAATCCGAGGATCATCCCCATGCCCAAAAATCCATAGCTGGAAGTAATGATGGCCACATGAATGGTCAACCACACCGATTTGAGCACCGGCACCAGGTTGGTTACTTCAGGGTTCATCCAGTTGAGGTGAGCCACCATCAGCGTAAGCGAAGCCAGCACCGTGGTGGCGGCCAAAGCAATACTCGAGCGGCGCGACAACAAAAATCCCCCAAGCATCGTAGCCCACGCTATAAAAATCATGGATTCAAAACCATTGCTCAATGGTGCGTGACCCGAAATGTACCATCGGGCAGCGATGCCAAAAGTTTGAAAAACAAATAAAACTCCAATAATTCCAATCAGTACCTTTCTGGCAAGGCCAATTTTGAATTTTGGATTCACAAGATTACCGAAAATCAGAATCAGGAATATCAGGCCAAGTGCACCATAATATTTAAATAAGCGTTCAAAAATTTCAACCTTGTTATAAAAAATCTCAATGTTCTTTCTACGATCAGATGGCAGTATTTCGGGTGCATATTTTTTTTGAAACAAATCAATGGCAGTAACAAATTTATTGGCACCGGCATAATCTCCGGTTTGTGTCGCACTCATCAGATTTTCGATGTACATCGGGATAACATTCTTTACAAAGTTACTGTCGTCACTCGGAATTCCCGACACCTTGTCTCCCGGTGAAAACCATTGACCTGCCGGGTCAGTAGTTTTTGGAAATACCTGTAAATATGAATGTGTATAAATCAAATAAAAAATATTGACCTTTTCATCGGCTTTGATAATTTCCTTGTCGTATTTACTTTGATCGATGGTTTTTTTCTGGTGAGCCTCCTTCACGGCCTGCCCTAGCAAATAATTATTTTGCTGACTAAAGTCAAAGAAATCAGAAAATGCTGCATATTTCCCATTAATATTCAGCTGTTTCCTTAAGTCGTCATTCCCCACTTTTAGCATGGGAACAGTTTGCCAGGTTCCGGGATCGGAAATAATCCCCAAAAATACCTGATCGGAATTAAGTCCTTCGAGGGTGCTTTTGCCGGTAAATTTCCTGAGCAGCTTTCCTGTGATTGTATTCATTGGCTCGAGCCTGTTGCCTGGGCCGAGTACTATCAACTCACCAAAGCGCTTTGCATGCTCTTTGTCGATCACATTTACACTTACCCCATTAATATTAATTTTCTCCTGCGCACTAAGCCCTGACCATGGTATTATGGATGCCAGGATGATAATGACAGGCATCAGCTTCATTTTCTTATTGCGGGTTTCTGTAATTTTATTGAGGATGTGCCTGAACCTTGTTCTTTTCGCAAAGAGAGAATAGATCATCCCAAGTGCCATCAGGGCATAGCCAATATAACTAACAGTTGTTCCCAACCCATCATGATTTACCGAGAGCACTGTGCCACGTTCGTCAGTGTCGTAAGATGACTGGTAAAACCTGTAACCCTGATAATTCAGGATGTGGTTCATGAAAATGCGAAAGTCGAATTCTTCGCCGTTTTCTTTATCGATCAGGGTTACTTCACTTGCATAGGATGAAGGGCTGTTTGAACCCGGATATCTGTCCAAAATAAACTCGTTGAGCTTTATTGCAAAAGGTATTCTGATTGGCAACGCACCATAGCTAAGCTTAATTTGTTTACCATTAACACTGGCCGTATATTCTTCCCCAAACACACCCCGGGTTCCTAAAACATAAGCATCAGCGTTTTTATTTCCGCTGGATAGTTTTAGCAAAATGGCATCCAGACCTGAGCTTTGCTTCCCTGCTCCATTAGAGGGAACAGGCCGCATATCGCCACTGGGTTCGAAATTTTGTAATACCATTCTGGTATTTCCAATGGCATAGAGTTGCATTGCATTAAAGGGCACTTGTTTTCCGGGTGCTATATAGTCGGTTACTTCGCCGCCCATCGCCGAAATAAACAAGGTATCGGTTGCTGAAAAATACAACGAATCATTGATCACAGTCATGCTAACCTGATTCTGGATTGTTGGTGGAGCATTTAGCCCTATGCTAAAAGATCCGAGTCTTTTACTTTCGCCGCCTTTTAATATCAATGTTTGCCTACCTGTTTCAGACATCATAAAAAGGGAAACTATCGGACTGCCACCATTCACCGGAGTAAGCACCAGGCTTGCATTCTGGACAAATCCTTCGGTTTCGATAGTAATCTTTCCATCAGGAGTTTTTAGAGTCAGATCAGGGGCATGCATTCTGTATCCCGAAATCAGCACTTTTTTCTTGTCGCTGTAAACAGCTAAGCCGTCATCATAAGATGCAGTAAGGTAGGTATTGGATGAAACAATTTCGCTGGACGATTTTCCCTCGCGGATGTGCATCATACCTTCAAAACTGACAAACCTTGTAATTCCGGATCCTATCAAAATAACTATAAAGGAGATGTGGAAAATGAAAAGTGCGTATTTTTTACGCTGCCACATTCTATTTACAACAACGCTTCCGGTAAGGTTTATGCCCAATAGAACCAGCATAACCTCGAACCAGGTTGAGCTGTAAATGGCTGCTTGTGCGGCAATAGTGCCATAGTCGTTTTCGATGAAGGTGGCCATGGCTGCCGAAATAGCAAACATTAATAGCAAAACCACTGTGAGTTGCATCGAAAATAGTGTGTCAAATATCTTTTTCATAATTATTGATCGGTTTAAAAATTAATTTTTAATAATGAAGTTGGCAAAGATACAAATCAAACAATGATAAGGTAAAATTTGTAAATTTATTATCGTACTGCATTACCTAAATTAAGTAAGAAAAGGATATCCCACCAGTGTGAAAATTACTGAAATATTGCAGAAACCGATCAAAACCAGCTGATTAAATTCGGGCATATTCATACATTTAAAGGGGAGTAGCAGTCAAAACAGAAATATCATTTACTAATGACAATCTTGAGGAGATTTCGTTGATTTTTATCACTCAGTTCTAATATATAAATCCCCTCATCGAGTTCAGGAAATGAAAGTTCAAGCGGAATGTTTTGGTCTAATTGTATGCTGTTTTCATAAACTGGAATTCCAATAATATCACATCAAAGAAACCTTCCTGAAATAAAATAATACAAATTCACACGCATCCACCTTACTATGAAGTAGTTCCACATTCAAACACAAACAAAACATGAAAATTTTACACATCTTATTTAAAATATTGTAATAGCTACATATAACTTTCAACATAGTTTTGCATCATTAATTACTCACAAAAACTAACTACAATGAAGAAATTATTTTTTAGAATGCTCATGCTAAGCGCAGTTACAGCCATTTCTCTACTCATGGCCCAATGCAACAAAGCAGAAGATTTATCTGCTACCTCTACCACCTCTGCCTACACCTACGTAAGTCCTGTCGAAAAGGCTATGCTTCTCGAAGAAGGAACTGACGGTATTCCGGAAATCATCGAATGTATTTACACATGTATCAATGGCATGCCTGTTGAAGAACTTTCAGATGCTGAAATTGCAACTTTGAATTATGTTCGCGAAGAAGAATTACTTGCCCATGATGTTTATGTAGCCATGTACGATCTGTATCATGTTCCGGTGTTCAACAACATTTCGAATAGTGAGTACATTCACAGTACAGCCATGCTTGCCATTCTCGAAAAATATGAACTTCCTGATCCTGCCGCAAATCACGTTCAGGGTGTTTTTGAAGACGCCTCTATTCAGGAACTTTATGATGCCTTGGTTGCTCAGGGTTCGGCTTCTTTTCAGGATGCACTGCTTGTAGGTGCGACCGTTGAGGATGTGGATATCTGGGATTTGATGGAACACATGGAAAATGATGTGGATAACGAAGATTTGAGCTACGCCCTTAATCAACTGTATAAAGGTTCGCGCAACCACATGCGTGCATTTACCGCCCATCTTACATTTCAGGGAATGACTTACACACCCCAATATATAACCCAGGAATTGTATAATGAAATTATCAATTCAGGTTGGGAAGTTGGTAATGGTTTTTGTGTATGTACAGCATGCGCAACTGACGAATCCGGGGATTTACGGACAGAATAATAAATGAAATGATGTGAATTCCAAGGGAAATCCAAATTCGGGTTTCCCTTTTTTGATTTTCAGGAGCTATAGATGTTTGCAATTTTCCAGTATCTAAAAAAGTTCCATCAATAAGCCATTTTAAATAGATCATATTAATTTTCTTTGCATATTTGCATAAAAAGTGGAAATAAAATGCTGAATAAAATAATTGATTTCTCAATAAAAAACCGATTGATTGTCGGATTACTTACCCTTGCCCTGATTGCCTGGGGGGGGTATAATTTCACCATCCTGCCCATTGATGCCGTGCCGGACATCACAAATAACCAGGTGCAAATTATTACGGTATCGCCCTCACTTGCACCGCAGGAGGTGGAGCAATTTACTACCTTCCCGGTAGAAATTGCCATGGCCAATATACAGGATGTGGTTGAGATACGTTCCATTTCGCGCTATGGGCTGTCGGTGGTAACCGTAGTTTTTAAGAATAATGTTGATCCCTACCTAGCACGGCAACTTGTAAGTGAGCAAATCAAATTAGCTGAAGCAGAAATCCCCGAGGGCATGGGTAGCCCCGAAATGATGCCGGTAACCACAGGTTTAGGCGAAATATATCAATATGTACTGGAACCCAAACCCGGGTTTGAAGACATTTATACCCCAATGGAGGTACGTACGGTTCAGGATTGGATAGTAAAAAGATATTTATCGGGGATACCAGGAATTGTTGAGATCAGCAGTTTTGGCGGATTGGTAAAACAATATGAAGTTACCATTGAACCACGCATGCTTGTGGGCATGGATATTACGATTTATGAAATATTCGATGCTCTCGAAAAAAATAACCAAAATACCGGTGGAAGCTACATAGAAAAAGGCCCTAATGCCTATTACATCCGTGCCGAAGGCCTGGTTGAATCGCTGGAAGATATTGAGAATATCATGATTAAAAAGCAAGGCGATGTCCCAATCACCATTAAGGATATAGCCAAAGTTCAGTTTGGTTCACCACCACGTTTTGGGGCCATGACCAAAGATGGGAAAGGTGAGGTTGTAGGTGGAATTACCCTCATGCTTAAAGGAGCCAATTCCAATCAGGTAATTAAAAACGTAAAAGAAAGAATTGAAGAACTAAAGAAAATATTGCCCGAAGGACTGGAAATCCACGCCTATCTTGATCGCTCAACATTGATCCATAAAACCATAAATACGGTGAGCGAAAACCTTATTTTGGGTGGGCTTATTGTAATTTTTGTTTTGGTGCTTCTCCTGGGGAATTTTCGAGCCGGGCTTATTGTTGCTTCAGTAATCCCGCTTTCGTTGCTCTTTGCTTTTTCGATGATGAACCTGTTCGGGGTATCGGCCAACCTGATGAGCCTTGGTGCGCTCGACTTCGGGATGATTGTGGATGGAACCGTAATTATTGTTGAAGGGATTATTCATCAAATCCACCGTAATTTTAAAGGAAAAATCACCCAGCAGCAATTGGACGAAAATATTTACAAAGCCGGTGTGAAAGTAAACCGGGCCGCGGTATTCGGTGTTGCCATCATCCTCATAGTTTACTTGCCAATATTAGCATTTACCGGCATCGAAGGCAAAATGTTTAAGCCCATGGCGCAAACGGTCAGCTATGCCTTAATCGGTGCATTGATCCTTTCGTTTACCTATGTACCCATGATGGCCTCGCTGGTTCTCAATAAAAATGTGAGCGGCCACAAAACCATCGCCGACAGAATTATGGGATTTTTCCGCAAAGCTCACAGGCCAACACTTGAGCTGGCTATGCGCTTCAAACTAATCCTGATAGCATCAGTAATCGTTGTAATATTTTTATCTTTTTATCAATTTACAAAAATGGGGGGCGAATTTTTGCCAACCCTTGAGGAGGGCGACATGGCTGCACAAATGGCGCTCCCTCCCGGCTCTTCCTTATCCGAAAGTATAGCCTCATCCACAAAAGCGGAAAAAATTCTTTTAGAAAACTTCCCGGAAGTTTTGGAAGTGGTTTCGAAAATAGGAACTGCGGAAGTGCCAACCGATCCCATGGCGGTTGAAGATGCGGATATTATGATCATAATGAAACCTAAAAGCGAGTGGGTGACGGCTGATAGCCGTGAGGAATTAATGGGAATGATGAAGGAAAAACTTGACGTTTTGGCCGGAGTTGAATTTGAACTTACACAACCCATCCAGCTGCGCTTTAATGAATTGATGACCGGCGTAAAATCGGATGTTGCAGTAAAAATATATGGCGAAGACCTGGACTTGCTTTATGAAAATGCTAACGAAGCCGCCAAAATAATTCAGGAGGTGGAAGGCGCTGGTGACGTAAGAGTTGAGAAAATTGTCGGATTACCGCAAATCGTGGTGAATTACAACCATCAGCAACTGGCATTATTCAATTTAAATATCAGCGATGTAAACACTGCCATCCGTACGGCCTTTGCCGGAGAATCAGCCGGCGTTGTTTTTGAAGGCGAAAAACGTTTTGACCTGGTGGTAAGGTTGGACGAAAAATACAGGGAAAACCTGAGCAGCCTACAAAATTTGCGTATCAACCGACCGGGACAGGATCTTGTGCTTTTGAACCAGGTGGCTGATATCTCTTTTAAAGATGGCCCAATGCAGATTTCGCGTGATAATACCAAGCGTAGAATTGTAATTGGCATTAATGTCCGTAACCGTGATGTGGAGTCCTTTGTTGAGGAAGTAAACGAAAAATTGCAATCAACAATTAAATTACCTCCGGGATACTACTTTACCTATGGCGGATCATTCGAAAACCTGAGGGCTGCCCAGCGTAGTTCAAGCATTGCGGTTCCTGTGGCGCTTGCACTGATTTTTGTGCTGCTGTATTTTACCTTCAACTCACTTAAGCAATCCGTGATGATTTTTACAGCCATTCCACTTTCGGCAGTTGGCGGAATTTGGGCTCTGTACCTGCGAGATTTGCCTTTTAGTATTTCGGGGGGTGTGGGTTTTATTGCACTTTTTGGTGTGGCAGTGCTCGATGGTATTGTACTTATTTCATATTATAACCAATTGCAAAAAGAAGGTATCACAGATATTTATGAAAGGGTACGGATAGGAACTTCGGAAAGGTTGCGCCCGGTGCTGATGACTTCGTTTGTGGCAGCTCTAGGTTTTTTGCCAATGGCCATTTCCACAGCAGCCGGTACCGAAGTGCAGCGTCCTCTTGCCACCGTAGTGATTGGCGGGATTATATCGTCAACTTTCTTAACCCTGGTGGTTCTGCCAGTCCTGTATTTAATTTTCAACGATGGATTCAACATCAAACCCATGAAAAAAGCAACAAAAAATATTGCTTCAATTCTGTTGATTTTATTGGCTCCTGCAGTGCTTTTCTCACAAAATAATGCTCCGGCCGAAAAACTTTCTCTCGACAGAGCCATCAATCTTGCCCTTGAAAACAATCAGGAAATTAAAAATGCCAGGTTTAACATCGAAATTGCAAATAAGCTAAAGAAAACCTCCTTTGATCTTCCTGCACCCGATTTCAACTACCAGTGGGGACAAATCAACAGCGCATTAAACGATAAGTACATCGATATTTCACAATCCTTCGAGTTTCCGACTTCCTATATTTCTAAGGGCAAGTACAACAACAGAATGTTGCAACTGCGTGAAACAGAATACACCATGGCCGAAAAAATGGTGATTGGCAATGTGAAGGCAGCCTGGTACAATTGGGTTGCCGCATTTTCGAAATATGAACTTGTATTGGAAGAAAACAGGATTTATAATGATTTTTTAAAGGCAGTGAAATTAAGGTATGAAACCGGGGACATCAATCTTCTTACCCAGTCGGTTGCGGAAACCCAGGCCATAAATGTCGAGCAAAAATTGTATGAATTCGAAATGGAACAATCGGCTTTTGAACAGGAATTAAAAAGGATGTTGGGAATGAATGGCGCTTATCAGCCGGAAGGCAGCTTACAACAAATCAATGTTTCGGCCAATTTACCGGATAGTGTGCCACTCAACGCACCAACCCTAAGGTACCTCGAAACAAAAACAAACCTGATGGATGCTGCCGTAAAAATGGAAAACAACAAGTACCTTCCGGGATTTAGCGTAGGGTATTTTAATCAGAGCATCGATAATGTGGACGGATTTGAAGGATGGCAGGTTGGAATCAAATTTCCAATCTGGTTTTGGTCGCAATCGGGAAGAGTGCAGGCTGCCAAACTACAAAGGGAGCAGGTTTCGAACGATTATAGTTATGAACTAAACCGCCTCGAAACAGCCTCGTTCAAACTCCGAAACGAAATTGCAAAATATCAGCAGCTCATCATACGCTATCAGGAAAGTACGCTGGCACAAGCTGATCAAATTATTAGCGACAGTTTTACCAATCTTGATGAAGGTGAAATTTCATATTTCGAATATGTATTGAGTATTTCTCATGCTTACGAGCTAAAAATAAACTATATCGACCTGCTGAACAAATATAACCAGGCCTCACTTCAACTCGAACAAATCATCAACCTAAACAGATAATTATCATGATTTCTATATCGAATAAATTTAAAGCTTTAAAAACCATAAGCGAACAAAAACGATTCGGGCTTATGCTGTTCAATCTCGGTTTATTAGTCTTGCTCCTTTCGTGCAATCAAACTGAAGCGCCAAATGAAGCCAGTGATGATACTTCAGCAAATCCGGGAAACAGTATAATTCTTACACAAGAACAAGCTGCACTTGCCGGACTGGAATATGGAAAAATTGAGAGGAAGTTACTATCGGGCGATGTGGATGCACGTGGAAAACTTTTGCTCCCAAACGATGGGAAAGCATCAATAAGCCCAGTTATGGGAGGCGTTGTAACTACTATCGGAGTGTTGCCGGGACAAGCTGTTAATAAAGGCCAGGTGCTGGCTTACCTTACTCATCCTGATTATATTAAAATTCAGGAACAATACCTTTCCGCCGCAAATACTCTGGAGTTTTCCGAAAATGATTACAACCGGCAAAAAAGGCTTTATGATGAAAATGTAAGCTCCGAAAAAAAATACCTGCAAGCCAAAACTGACTATCTGGGCACCAAAGCAAAACTGAAATCACTCAAGTTGATCATTGAGCAGCTTGGACTTGAGCCCACCGAAATTCAAAAAGGTAATATCTACAGCAGAATTCCAGTAAGAACACCCATTGATGGAATGGTGAATGCCATTATGATAAATCTTGGCCAAAATGTTGCTGAGGGCGATGAACTATTCGAAATTACCTGTCGTGAAAAGCTATTCGTTGAATTGGATGTTTTTGAAAAAGACATCATGAAAATAAAAAAAAATCAGCGTGTTACATTTAAATTATCAAATGTTGATGACAGAACCTACGAAGCCACAATAATTGCAATTGGAGGTTCTGTTCAAAGAGATGGAAGAGTTGTAAAAGTGCTGGCTAAGTTTGAAAACACCAGTGAATTTCTGTTCCCGGGAATGTTTGTTGCTTCAGAGATCCATACAGGCGAACAGGTATTTGATGCATTGCCCGAAAGTGCAATCATGAATTTCGGAACCGGAAATCCCTACATTTATTACACCACCTCCGATTTGAAAAGCTCCAAACTCTCCTTTTCGAAAACAGCCGTAAAAACCGGATTTGATGAAAGTGGCTTTGTACAGGTTCAATTGATGCAGGCTTTACCTGAGGGTGCAATGGTAGTGACCAATGGAGGTTATTACGTTAAATCAGAGGAAAGTGGAGATGAATAATTGTTTCTTTATGAATGCCATAGCAGATTTGTTATTAAAATTTTAAACATC
>JGI10211J34971_10004547_pt1 | contig 10995 bp, 9 predicted proteins | sample Etolagsediment_FD_34971 | JGI IMG/M metagenome (IMG submission 34971)
ATCTGCTAACCTCAAAAGGGTAAAAGCGTAGAGATCTTGTCCAAAAACCCTCTGCTCATATCCCTGTTCCTTCCCTTGCAAGTCGTCTTTAAGCACTAAGGTTCTTGCTAGCGCCTCTTCATACTTACCATTAGCAATTAAATAGCTCCCCTCAGCAAAATCGCTGTAAGGTGATTTTATCGGAAGGCGTTTGTCCTGTAAGTACCGTTTAAACTCTCCAGCTTCATCGAAAAGCTCCAAAGCGAGATAGCGCTGAGCAATTGATGAGCCAAACTTTTCAGAAAGCTCTGGATGAAGTTTCATCGATTGAGTGAGCTGAGTGACCAAACTTTCGTCAATATCAGACGCGCTCTCCCAGCTTGCAAATAGCTCTTCAGCCTGCAAAAAATCTTTCTCAGCTTGAGATCTGCTTAAGGTATATCGCAACACCAAAGCCAATACCAAACTTGCAGAGACAACAACCAAGCCGATCATTTTGCGATATTTGAGTAGTTTTTCAGCAAACGCACTCACTTCGTGATCCAAATCAATAAGTGTATCTCTAGACATAGCCCCATCCAAAAGTAATTTAAGTCATTATACAGATATTCAGGGATTTAAGCAATCTTACTGTAGCGCAGTAAAATGGCGTTAATCACCACAGAAATTGAGCTTAGAGCCATAGCGGCACCTGCTACCATGGGATTGAGGCAGCCAAATGCGGCCAAAAAGATGCCAAAAATATTATAAATAAAGGCAAAACCGAGATTTTGCCACATTTTACGATGAGTTAAGGTTCCAATTGCAATTGCACGGTAGACATTTTCCAGATCACGACGCATAATTCCCACAGAAGCACTCTCCATTGCAACGTCTGTGCCAGATCCTAGAGCAAATCCCACATCAGATTTTGCAATTGCCACAGCATCGTTCACTCCATCTCCCACCATTCCTATGACAGCACCACCCTCTTTGATAGAAAGAACCATTTCTGCCTTATTCTCAGGGCTCACCTCAGCATAGTAGTCAAGGATTCCAAGCTCTCCTGCAACCTGTTTTACAACAGATCGGCGATCTCCACTTAGCAAAATAGGCTCAATGCCAGCTTGTCGAATATTTTTAATGAAGGGGAAGGCGCAATCTTTGATGCTATCTCGGAGAGAAAACGAGCCAAGAACGCGTTTTTTGTCACTCACAACTACAACTGTGTGAAAGTCTTGCTTAACCAAGTCAGAGACCTGCAAGCCCATCTCCTCAATAAAAGCACTTGAACCCATTCGATATATCACCCCATCGATTGTCGCCTCAACCCCCTTGCCAGGAACAACTTTATATTCTGAAGCCAACTTCTCGCGACCTTTGCTATGTTCAAAAATTGCAGCTGCTGCAGGGTGATCAGAATCTTTGCACATTGTTGCACTGATTTCTAAGAGAAACTCTTTTTTGATATCAGGGCGTGATTGAACATCAATCAAAGTGAGACGGCCTAGAGTAACTGTGCCTGTTTTGTCTAAAACTAGCTTATTCATTTTATGCATCTGCTCAAATACAACAGCATCCTTGATCAATATCCCTTCACGAGCAGCGCGGGAGGTAGCGACCATAATAACCATAGGAGTTGCAAGCCCCAATGCACATGGGCAGGCGATCACAAGAACAGAGACTGCATTAATGACCCCATCTACTAAGCTTCCAAATACAAAATACCATATCAGAAAGGTCAGTAAAGCGATGATAAGCACTGAAGGAACAAACCAAGAGGCTACTAAATCGACCTGGCGCTGGATAGGAGGCTTTGTATTTTGCGCTTTTGTAACAAGATCAACAATGTGGTTGAGAAATGTACTTCCATGTTCTGCGCTGACATCAACTTCGATGCGGCCAGCTCCATTAACCGTCCCAGAAAAGACATTAGCGCCCTCGTCTTTGTAAACAGGAATGCTCTCACCAGTGAGCATCGATTCGTCTATGCTTGTCGAACCCTTGACAATTTTACCGTCTACAGGGACGCGTTGAAAAGGGGCGATTACCACACGATCTCCCACCACCACATCTTCAACTTTCACATATAGGGACTCCCCGTCTCGAACAACCACAGCATTCCGAGATTGCATGTTGAGAAGTGCGCTCATCCCTTTCTTGGCATTCTGTTTGGACCACTGCTCCAGAAGACGTCCTATTAGTATAAAGGCGATAAGTACGGCAGATGTTTCAAAATAGAGGTGGTCTGCATTACCCCAAAAGAGGTTAAAAACACTATAAAGAAAAGCGACTGTAGTGCCTAGAGCAACAAGAACGTCCATATAGGCGCGGAAATGGCGCAAACTTTGATATGAACCGATATAGAAAGGTGTACCACCATAGACCTGAACAATTAAAGCGAGGATAAGTTGGATCCACCCGGGGAGATAAAACTCAGGAATCCCCATATTTACGATCAGCGGAACAGAGAGAATAATTGCGACCCACATGCGCGCCTTAAGAGCGGCCAACTCTTTTTTCTCAACTTCGCAACAGCTCATAAGTCAAGCTCCGCTAATATTTTTTTGTGTCCCGCAGAGAGCGGCAGAGTGTGTACTTGAGAAATTGCTGTCCATGTAAAGCCAGGAATTTCTATGCGCTTTTTCGCCCTCCAAACTGTTGGAAATAGGTGGGCGCGAAAACGGGTAAAGGTGTGAACAACTTTGGGCAAATCCATCACATGAGACATCTCAAGTTGAACAGGCAATGGGCTGCCTTTCTCTGAAAAGGGAAACTCCCATAAATCTTGCATAACCTCTCCCTTTTTCCCTCTACCCAGGAGTACATGGCTTTCTGAAAAAATGCAAGCAACATCACGGTGAAGTAGGGTCGTTTTAACGCGGGGCGCTTTCACAGGAATCTCTCTCTGAATGTTTCGCAAAAAGGCTTTGCAATCACTCTTTAGCGGACAGACTCCACAAAGGGGATTTTTTTTACAAACAAGCGCCCCCAATTCGATCAACCCCTCCATCACCTCCCAAGGTTTTTCAAAAGGCAGCCTATCAAGCACCTCCCTTTCAACCTGTGATCGTGTGCTCAATTTGGTGATCTCATTCTCTATGGCCAAATAGCGAGACATAACGCGCAGTACATTTCCATCCACTGCTGCTGCGCGTTTACCAAAAGCAAAGCTTGCGACAGCTCCGGCTGTGTAGGGGCCAAAACCTCGAATCTTACGCAGCTGTGTAATATCTTCCGGAAGATCTCCACCAAATTCATTCACAATTTGATTTGCAGCGGCGTGCAAATTGCGCGCTCGCGAATAGTAGCCAAGCCCCTCCCACGCCTTGATCACCTGCTCAATCGGTGCCTCTGCAAGATCAACTATGGCCGGAAAGCTCTCCATCCACCTTTCAAAATAGGGGATAACTACAGAGACCTGCGTTTGCTGAAGCATGACCTCCGAGATCCAAACGGCATAGGAGTCTCTCCTCTCCCGCCAGGGAAGCAATCGCCTATTTGCTAAAAACCAACTGCGTAATTTTTCCATTCCATGTATTATACCCCTTTTTCAATGTCTTGACAAACTCTGAGTAAAATTGCGACAATGAGCCAATGAGCATTTATGGCCTTGTCTACGGACCCAATGAACACCACATCGATCACCTAGCCACTCTATGTGCCATTGTAAATGTCCCTCTTTACTACACTGAAGAGCCCTATGGCCCCCTTCTCAACAAATTTTACCCCTCAGTAACGGCTATCTATCGCGACTACAACACAGGCGTTGAAAAAATGCTCAGCGAAGCAGACGCAATGCTTTCCTGCCTACCAACGCCGCTTATTGAGAACATATTCTTTATACAAAGCATGTTCCAAAACAAGAAGTTGCTCAACATATTTTGCCACCACGGCAATTCTGATAAAAACTACTCAAGAGGGGCTGCAAAACAGCTTGGCAATGAACGAATTGTCCTCTATTATGGGCAAAAATTCCTCGACTTTCTTCAAGAGCATGGCACAAAAAACACTATCCACCACCTGATTGGCACAAGCAATTATAGACTCACCTTTTACGAAAAAAACCAACAATTTTACGACGCTTTAGCTGAAAAAGCGATTTTTTCAGCATTCGATAAACAGAGAAAATGCGTCCTCTATGCCCCCTCATGGCAGGAGTCTGAACAGGCTTCAACTGTGCTTGGCGACATTCAATCTGTAATCGAACATCTGCCAAAAAACATCAATTTGGTTGTAAAACTCCATCCTAACACGGTTTTACGCCTCAATCATGAAATTGAAGCGTTTAGTGGTCGCTATGACGACAATGAGCAGATACATTTCCTTTTAGAATTTCCCACCATCTATCCGCTCCTGGCGCGAGTCGATCTATACCTTGGCGATATTTGCTCGATCGGCTACGACTTTTTAAGCTTCAATCGTCCACTTCTATTCCTAAACTACAAATGCCCCTACGGCCGAACAACTACCATTGACACTCTTGCTAGAGATATTGAAACGGCGCTTGAAAGTGGTGATCCTGATTATGAGGGGATTCGCACATCAACCTACAACTACGCTTTTGACAAGCCAATCACACTCAAACAGATTGGATGGGCTGTAAAGGGGGCAATTCGCGGAGAATTGCGAGGATCATGAAGAGTATTGGCATGCTCTACGGCCCCTACGATCAACTGATTGATCACATTGTACCACTGTGCCACATGAAAGGGCTGCCACTTGTTGTAACCGAACCCGAAATTGAGGCCTTAATTGCCCAACACTACCCCTTCACAGACACCCACCGCCTCACATACACCGCACTCCCCTACAAAGTGCTCGAATCGTTTGATCAAATTGTGGCCCCCATGTCAAAGTTACTCGTCCAAGAAATCTTTTTCCTAGCCCAAGAACTTCAAGGCAAACAACTCCACTCAATCTGGACGCCACACGGCAACTCCGACAAGGGGTACGCCTCTACGCTGCGAACATTTGTAGAAAATGAGACAACAGCCCTTGTTTATGGACAAAAGATGATCGACTTTTTTATGAAAAACTTTAAATTTTCTCTTCACGATAACTCCTACTTCGATGGGGCGCTTAACGACAACCCCAACTCGCCTAAGCTCGCCCATTTAGGCAACTACCGACTGAAGTACTACATGGACCACAAGGACCATTTCGATGCGATCATAGACCGCACTCTCCCTTCTGGAAAAACAACGATCCTCTACGCCCCAACCTGGTGTTGGGAGACAGAACTCCCCTCTCATCTTGAACAAATGCACACGCTCATCGAGCACCTCACTCCCCACTACAACCTCATTATTAAAATCCACCCCCGCACGCGCCGAGGTGATCCCCACCTTATTGACAAGTTTATCGCTGATCATAAAACTGCCTACTTCCTCAATGAATTCCCCCTTATCTACCCCCTCCTCGCCCGCTGCGACATCTATATTGGCGATATCTCCTCAATCGGCTACGACTTTCTTGCCTTTAACCGCCCAATGATCTTCATTCATGACCACTCCCTCCCACCAGAAGAGCGCTACCTACAGCAGTGTGGCACCACAATCACAAAAACAGATTTACCAAATATCAATCGCCACATAGAAGCCGCCTTTACAAGTGACAGCCACTCCTCAATCCGCAAAAAAATCTACAACTACACTTTTAAATAAACCTCGCTTTACAAGCCCCATTTTCACATAGATACCTGGCTTTACAACGCTCTACTCAAAGCTAGAGCCTCTAGAGCCCTCTCATGTAAAGCCGCTTTACATGGCTCAACCCACTTTATTTACTAACACAGCATTTAATTTATTGAATTCCATAAACTAGCTGCCTGAACAACAAAAACAAACTAATGTATTTACTATTGACCATACTACATCAAGCAACTTGCTGAATTTTTTCTAAGAATAATGGGTGAATAATACTCGTGTGTGATACTAACATAAGAAAAGGTAGGTTTGTTGTGCGTTACTTCATGTGTACAATATTATTTGTTGGCGCTTTATTTGGCGAAGAGTTTGAAACTCCATTAAAAAGTCGAGGGGAATTAGTTCCAAGCGGAATGGCTGTTGTTGAAGATCCAACGCTCTTTTTTACCGGCGAGGCCTTTTTGGGGCGCACTGAGGTGTTTGGTTGCGAATTTGCAGAAGTGCAAACAAATGAGACGCTTGCAACGGGGGCAACCAAATCGATATTCACGCACAACTACCAAAAATTCGACTGGGAGCCAGGATATACACTGGGGATAGGGAAAAATTTTCTAGATAACGAATGGGATCTCTACCTAAATTTCCTCCACTTTCGCGCTGCTCAAGACAGCTTTATCAGCGGTGGTTTGATGAAGAGTGTTGTCATTTCAAGAGTGAACGCCTCTCTACCAGGCGGTAACAAATCGTTTGCCTTTGCCTCCGATGCCCGTTCTAGCTACTTAAATCGCCTCTACCGCTTGAACCTTGAGATGGGTCGCAGCTTCTTTGTGGGCAAACGCACTAGCCTCAGACTCCACATGGGCGTGAGCTATGCTGATGTCTTGCAAAAGCAGAGAGTTACCTACTCAGGGCTGAAAGAGACTTTAACCGGTGGTGTTGAAGATTCTCTCTTTACCACCTGGTCAAACACCGATTTCTACGGCATTGGCCCCCGGTTTGGCGCCAACTTACGCTACTTTATCTCGGATAATTTCTTCTTCTTTTCAGAGCCCTCAGCAACGCTCTACTCTGGAAAGTACAAAGTGAAAATGCGCCAAGTATACAGCAACGACTTAGCAGAGTTTTTAGACAAGGGGCAATTTGATCGCTACGTTCCAGAAGGTCAGATCAACTTTGGTATTGGACTCGCCTCATTTCTCTTCTGCGACAAGTACTACATCAATTGCAGGTTAGGATATGAGACGCAATATTGGTGGAATCAGAGCATCCGCTACAACATGACAAATGCACTCAATGAGCTTAATTACGACATGGCAATTAGCAGCTACTTCCTAGAGTTGGCCCTCGATTTCTAGAGAGGCCTACCAAGTAACAGCAGCACTACCTAACACACCAACATCCTTGACCCATTTATCAATGTCACTCACTTGAAGATCTGGATATCGCTCAAGCAACCCTCTTAATTCTTTTGCCAGGCGAGCGTCCTTTTGATCAATGCTCTGAAAAGCTTCTTTGCCTTTTAGCAAATCATACCAATTTTGGTTCCTACCATCCTTATCGGCTACGTCGTAATATTTTAAACCCATCAACATAGCTGTTGTGATTGAACCTGTATAAAACCTGCCACATCCCCGATTTTTTTCCTTCCGACCGGACGAACAAAATCCATTCCATACAGAGGCTACTAGTTTTGCGCAAGGGGAGTGATTGCGATTTGAACGTTTGGTTCCGGCGCGCCCTCTTGCTGGATTAGAGACGCCTACAACAACTCCCTCTAGTAACTTAGCTCCTTGCTCATACCACTCGACTCGATGGTCGCGAAAAGCATCCATAGCCGCTACTAACTGCTCTTTGGTTGTAACCTGAGCAACCGATGTGACTGGGGTTGCACAACTAACCCTTTGCCGTAAAGAAGGCAACTGTACATCCTCTCTTCTTAGTTCCTGTGGCATCTCAACTGTTTGGCCAATACCAAACAATAAACCCGAACAACTCGCTTCCTGAAGAGCGACAATCACTCCTTCGATGCCACCACTTCTGTATTGAGATGTTAAATCGAGATCCTCTGTTGTTTTAACAGTAAAGTTGTGCGATATGCTTAACGCAAGCAGGGCCTGAAAGTGGTCATGCACAAGCTGTTTAAGCTCAGGCTCCTTTTCAGGCAATAGAGCACCCTTTTTCTCATTATACTTTTCTCTTAGCACAATCTCTTTTCTAAGAAGCTCCCGCATACCATCATCAACTAAAGCGACCCGCTCTGGAGTCAAAGCAGGTAATTTACCATCAATACCAAGTCTCTTTGACGCTACCCGCGTCTCTTGCTGCGCCTCTGCAAAGGCCCTGCGATGAAGTGGCACTAAATCGGCAAAAAGAGTGCCTACTTTCTGTGCAAATGTTCAATTGAACCTGTTGATAGCATCCTGAGCTGAGGCGCTAGCACCCTCTATTTTGACTAATCGATCGATATCAACCGCTTCTTCTCTTAATACCCTTAAGCCGACATCTCTCTGCATTGCTAGTTTTTGCGTATCTGCTCTAGTGGTGTAATGTTTAAAAGTGATTATCGTGAAAATAAACTCTACTATTTTAATTGCAAAAGCTCTCAACCCAGAATTACTATCTGATATCACCTTAACTTCTTTGCCAGTAAAACTTGCAGTGTGTGTTTTATTTGATGTGTGCCTGCGGCCAAGTGATCCTATCAACAACCCTGCAGTGAAGCGACGAACATCATTTGCTGAGTAGGTATCTTTTGCTTCAATTGTAGAATCAGGGGTAAAACAGCGATTATCTAAAAGTCCGGATGTTATACGCATCTCATGAGCATTTGGAGCACTACAAATCATTTATTTACCTAGGTTAAATCTCATTAAAATGAGAAACATATACAATTAAAGCATATAAAGCAAAGGTAAAGAAAAGATGATGGTTAGAGAGGAGGGAGCACCTGAACTGAACTGAGGTCGTGGATTTTTGGGGCGATCGGCTTGGCCTCTAGCCTGTAGGTCACCTCACCATCATGCAAAGGGTACACCTTAGTTACTGTCGCAACTTTAAGCCCTGCAGGAAACACTCCATCGAGGCCCGTTGTCACCAAAAGATCCCCTTTTTCCAAACAACCCACCTTTGAAACAAATCCAATCCCCCTCAATAGATTGGCTTGAGAGCGCCAAATAGGCGCTGAGGAACCGTGTAGCTGACCTTTTACACAGGGATTAGGTCCTTGGACAGATGGACAAAGGTTGCCGTCTGTAATCAGCCTAACGCGTGCTCGTGATGCACCTACCTCTTCCACAACACCCACAACAGCATCTCCAATCAAAACAGGACTATTTATAGCTACCTGCCCACTGCCGCGATCGATCCATATGTAGCTGCTCCATGCCGCTGGTTCGCGAAACACCACACTCGCGCAAATGGCATAACCATGATATGCGAGACGCCGATTTAAATCCTCGACCCTCCCCTCACGCAGCTGATCGAGTTGATCTTCACTCGCAAGCCACTCCCGCACCACAGCAAGCTGGCGTTTAAGCGCCGTATTTTCCGCTTGCAATAGCGCAACTTGCGGCACATCAACCCTCGCTTTGGAAAAAGCACCAATTGTATTCATCCGAATCCGATTGCGCACCCCTTTTGGCAACGATAGCGAGCCCAAAATCAAAACAACAAGCGCAATATAGGCAACATACTTGCGGCTGATCACTTCCCCTCCACAGCCTTGATGGCGCCAATGACATGCTCCATGTTCTCATTATTTAAACCACAAATATTAATCCGCCCAGCAGAAGTCATATACACGCCAAAATCTTCTACAATATGGGCAACCTCGCTCTTTGTCATTCCAGTAAACATGAACATCCCACACCCTTTTTTCATGTGTGAGTAGTCTCGCTGCACTCCACTTGCCATCAACTTCTCAACAAACTTCTCACGCGTCTCTTTTAGCCGAGCTCTGTACGACTCAAGCTCATTCTCCCACAGCTTGTGCAAGTTTTGATCGGAAAGTATCCGTTCAACAACCATGGCTCCATGACGTGGTGGATTAGAATAGCTCGTGCGTGCGATCGATTTAAGCACCTTCTGCACAGATTCCTGCTCATCTTTGTCCCCTGTTACAACGAAAAGGGCCCCCACGCGCTCACTGTATAACCCAAAATTCTTTGAACACGAATAGGCGACAACAACCGGTAATCCGGCTCTTACAAGCGTTCGAATCGAGTAGGCATCCTCCTCCAGGCTGACATCAAACCCCTGATAGGCACAATCGACAAACGGCACCAAGCGCTTTTTTACCATAAGCTCTGCTAGGGCGTCCCACTGCTCGTGGCTCAGATCACATCCTGAAGGGTTGTGGCAAATAGCGTGCAATAAAACAACATCCCCCGCTTCATACCCCTTGACATCGGCATACATCTGCTCAAAATCGAGCGCATGCGCTTCCACATCATAGTACGAGTAGTTTGCTATCTGAAAACGGGCCCGACGAAAAATACCGATGTGATTGGCCCAGGTAGGTTGCGAGACAAATATTTTCTGCGAAACCTCCTGATGCAGAAAATCTGCGCCTAATCGGAGCGCCCCTGTGCCACCCAACGTTTGGATGCCGCACAGCCTCTCACCTTCACTTTCAATCCAATCTGCACCAAAAACAAGCTTTGCCAAAGCTGCAACACAATTTTTATTTCCATCGATCGGCAAATAGACAACAGGGGTGTCGCGCGCTAGATCTTCTTCCTCTGCCTTATATACAGCCTGCATCCGAGGGGTTTTCAAATCGAGGTCTTTATAGACACCAACTCCGAGATTGACCTTCTCTTTTCGCTGATCTTGACTATGGGCAACTGTGATGTGAAAAATAGGATCGTCAGGGACCCTGGTGACATTTTTGAAAAAACTCATGTTAAAACTCCGAATAATACTTGATTATCATACCGAAACAGCATAAAATATCTATGGAAAAGTTAGGGGTGTTAGCTCAGTTGGTAGAGCGCGACAATGGCATTGTCGAGGTCAGCGGTTCGATCCCGCTACACTCCATCCCTCTATTTTTTCCGCCCTTCCCAGACACCTTGATAAAAACCAGACAACTCGAAACGAATATCTGCATCTCTTAATTTGAGAATGACCTGTCTAGAAGCCCGTGAATCACCTGCTAAAGATTTTCCAAAGCGACTGCTGAAAAATTCATGCAAACGGTCCATCACCAGCCCTAAAAAAGGCAAGAGGGACCCCTCTTTTGGAGCCTTAGACTTTGCTCGACAATCTGTATGAACCAGGTAAAAGAGCTTAAGGAAAAACATTTCCCCAACTGTAGGATTGGTACTTCCTGGCATTCGTAATTTCTCAAACCAATCCGAAGGGAGCTCTTTTTCAAGTACTCTAGTAA
>JGI10211J34971_10004548_pt1 | contig 10993 bp, 8 predicted proteins | sample Etolagsediment_FD_34971 | JGI IMG/M metagenome (IMG submission 34971)
ATGATGTTCCCGATAGCAGCCCACCGCTCATCCCTGCTTGTTGATGGTGAGTTAGGAGAGGTTGCCCTGGAAATATTTTCTACCAGATTTTTTATACCCTCGCCGGTTACTGCTACCGTAGGAATAACCGGCACCCCTAACAATTCCCTCAATCTCTCTAAATCAATCTTAATGCCTCGATGCTTTGTATCATCCCAGAAATTTAATGCCACAACTACTGGAATGTCTCGTTCCAAGAGTTGCAGGGTCAGATAAAGGCTCCTCTCCAGGTTGATCGCATTCACCACATTGATCACTATATCTCCAGTTTCCAGCATCTGGCGTGCTATTTCCTCAGCCTTGCTGGTTGGCTCCAGGGTATAGGTGCCTGGCACATCAACAACCTCAACCTTTTCTTCCCCGAGCTTCAGAAACCCCTGAGTGTAGTTTATTGTGGTACCCGGATAATTAGAAACGGTTGTGCGAACTCCGGTCAGACGTGAAAAGATAACACTCTTGCCCACATTCGGATTTCCCACCATCAGTATTTTTCTCATCGGACTTACCCTAACTCAAGAATTATCCTGTTAGCCATGCCAAAGCCAATGGCCACCTGAACCCTATCTACCTCGATGGTTACTGGTCCTCGAGCAATCATAGCGCTGATTTTGGTTATTCTCTTACCGGGCATGATACCAAGAGCATTGAGGCGGTCGACCATGCCAAATCCTCCTCGAAATCCAACCACAATACCACCCTGCCCAGTCTGCATTTGAGCCAGCGTCATAAGCTTTCCATTGGTCATAAATCTCTTATTCCTTTCCTGTTTTCATCCAATTCAATCTCAATTTAAATCCACAAGTTAGTGGCATCATTTTTGCTTTTCCATATTTTTTATCTTGGCATTATATTCATAAGCAAACTTCTTCATTCTCTCAAGACACTTTTCCTTTTGCGTGCCATGTTTTCTGTATTCCTTGAAAAGGGCTAACCAGTCATTCCCGCCCCTGGGACAAGTATCGATAAACTCCATAAACTCTACAATCCTCTCAAGGGTAGCAGGGCTAACTGCATGCTCCATTTTACAGGCATCCTCATCTGCCTGATCATGATCTATCTGCAGGATATCAATTAGAAAGCTCTTGAGGGTTTGATGCCGTTGATCTATTTCACTTCCAACATCAGTGCCTTTTCCAGTGAGCTCGGGATATTCATATTTTTCATGATCAATCATGCCTTTCTCTCTTAAGACTTTAAGCATGCTGGTAACAGTTGGCATCTTAACCCCAAGCTTTTTAGCAATATCCTTTACCCTTACAGCTTTCTTTTCCTTGGAAAGATTATACATAGCCTCCAGATAATCTTCCATGGTAGGCGTTAGCCCTTTTTTAGATGCACTGTTTACGTCTTTTTTATCCATAAATCTATATTTTTTAGAGTGACTAAACTAAGTTTTATATTTCTAATTTATATATAAAAATACAATTGTCAATATTTTTTTCAGGGATTTATTATGTACGCAGCATCTGTTATTAAGGAGGCACGTATAAGCCCCACCTAGTTCATGAAGGGGAGGGGATAGTAGGCACCATATTACGGTTTGTTTGTATAGCCAGCAGCTTATGGCTATGTGCCAGATTACTTTAGCGGATTCTATCTAATTTATAATATATGAACATAATACTTGAAAATTTCATCCTTTCAATCCTTTCCAAGCATAGTAGAAATCAATGCCGAAGCCTGGCTTATGCGAAATACAAAATGTAGTAGCTGACTACCATTGTGAGCAATCTAGAACTCAAATCATTAATCGACTAGGTTGGAAAGTACCACGATTTTGGAAGGCTCTCATTGGAACTGATTCATTGAATTGCGTTTCTAACATTGGATATCGCTAGTCGGCTTTCTTCACGCTATTTCATCTTGAACTCAACAAATCCCTAATCGATGAACCTCACTTCAATCCCGCCTTTCTCAGGCCATTAAGGAAAAGCTCTCTATCTGCATCATTCTTATAGGTGAGCTGCTTTGCAAAATACTCCAAAGTGAAGTTGGGCTGAACCTTGAGCAATTCCTTGGCCTGCAACTGGGCATCCTCTTCACGTCCGCACGCCCCTAAGACTGCGGTAAGGGCGGTTTGGGCCAACACGCTTCTTGGCTCTAAATGGACGGCTTTCAAACACTGCTCTATCGCCTCTTCACACTGGCCCGTGAAAAGATAGGCCATGCCCAGGCCATATAGCCAAAATCCTTGTGCAAAGGGATTCATGCGGAGCGCCTTCTCATAGGCCTGAATGGCCTCTTCCGATCTTCCTACACATCGAAGCACACTTCCTAAATATGCATAGGAATTAGCTGAACCGGGGCTGAGGGCAACCCCCTTCTCTGCCTCGGCAACGGCCTTGTCATATTGCCGGGCATAGACAAGGAGAAATCCAAGGAAGGCGTGGACATCGCCATATGAGGGATCAAGAGAGATTGCCTTTTTAAGGTACGTTATGGCCTCGCCAAGAGATCTTCGTGGGGAATCCGTGGACTTGGTCCATATATCGAGAAAGTGGCTTATGCCTAGTAAGAAGTAGGCAGCGGGATAATTAGGGTCCAAGACAATGGCCTCTTTGCTTTTTTTCCGTGCCAGTGCATTGGTTTCCTTGTTGAGACGGTTAACGAGTACACGGGCTTCCAGAACCCTCAGGTAGGCATCCAGGTTCTTTGTACCCCGTGCGGACAGTACGGCGGACTGTCCCTCAGTGAGCTTCACGCGAAGAGCGGTCATGATCTTCATGGTGATCTCATCTTGAATGGCAAAGATATCTTGTAGATCCCTATCGTATCGCTCAGACCAGACGTGACCCCCTGTGGTGGCATCAATCAGCTGGGCCGTGATCCGTACACGATCTTCTGCCTTTCTGACACTCCCTTCAAGCACGTATCTGACCCCCAGCTCTTTGCCCACCTGGTCGATCTTTACCTGTTTTCCCTTGTAGAAAAAGCTGGAGTTTCGGGCAATCACAAAGAGCTCCGGAATCTTGGACAGGCCCATGATGATCTCTTCGGTGATGCCGTCGCTGAAGTAGTCTTCTTTAGGATCACCACTCATATTGGTAAAGGGTAAAACGGCAATAGAGGGTTTATCAGGTAATTCAAAGGTAGAGCCTTTCTTGGTGGGCACCTCTGCAGGAGGCTGCAGATACCATTTCCAGATCCCAACAGCAGCAATGACCACAATCAGGACTGCGATGGCGCTGAGAGCTACCCATTTCCATGGTTGTGGTTTTTGTGGTTCTTCTATGCTCACCTGGGGGGCCTCGGCTTCAGGCTCCATGCGCACCCGATAGACACGCACCGGGTGTTTAATGTTTTTAACCGTATGTTCTCCTAGGTACTCCTGCCAGAGGGCTAATTTATCCTTGATATGTTCATACACAGTGCCTGAGATACAGATACCGCCTGGTTCAGCAAGTCCTTCAACGCGGGCAGCAATATTGATCCCGTCTCCGTATATCCGCTCTCCCTCTTCAATCACATCTCCCAGGTTGATGCCGATACGGAACTCCATCTTGCGGTTATCAGGAAGCTCTGCGTTTCTGGCCTTGAGTTCCTCTTGAATCTCCACGGCACACCTCACTGCATCCAGCACACTGGCAAACTCAGCCAGGAGGTTATCGCCCGGGGAGTCAACAACACGGCCCTGGTGTTTGTTAATGAGGGTACTCATCATGTCCCGGTGGGCGGTGAGGGTTCGGACGGTGGCTTCTTCATCCTCACCCATCAGGCGGCTGTAGCCCACGACATCTGCACTGAGAAGGGCGGTGAGTTTACGCCGAAATTTTTCCTCTGCCATGGGATTGCCTCCTTACTTAAAGGGATAGAGATCGATTAAATATTTGGATCTCTATATACAAAAGCCTCCGAGGATATATTTCACTCCCAGGAGGCTCTTTATTAGTACCTTCTGAAAACATATGATCATGGGTTCCTACAGAAGGTTGCGGGTATGGTGTTTATTTATCTATGAAAAGCGTAAATGAATCGAACACAATGTAGTAAACTCCCATGTCTTGTTTTTGTCAAGGGAAATCCTGTTCCAGGTTCTCTCTTTTGGTTATGAAAGATTGACATTTTGAACTAAAGTAATAGAGAAGAGGGAGTACAAGATTGGCAAGAGCTATGTGAAGAGAAATATTTTGTATGCTGCTATAAGGAAAGGTTTCCATAGGTCTCCTGACTTAAGATCACTATACATAACATGGACAGGCTGAGTACGTATATCTAACTGAATTATACTGTTTGAGCCCTTGTCAGGAATTGACGAATTGTGGAAGAACTAATCATTTATCACCTGCCACCCTGGCAGTTTTTCATTTGAAGATATCTTTCCCGCATCACTTTGGAATTAAGACGCGAGATTATTTGTCGGAACTCTACGAGATGTTGTGGTAGATAGCGATAGGTGCGTTTTTAATCCTACGTGCCACTGTCGATCGTAAAAGCCAATTAGGTTTTATTCAAGGTTTCGTTTGGTAGTCATAATCTCACGCTGATCACAATACTTGGGTTTTATAATCCATTATTACTGCAAAATGTTTATGATGTTGCTTAATTATCCGACCCCAATTTTTTCACCTTCAGCTTGGCCTCAATGAGTTGTTTATGGGTAAGACGGAGTAGTGTAGCAAGTTTGTGAACCAGATAATCTTCATGTTTGTCAAGCTTTCCGTCGGCATACACAACACCCCACACCATTTCAACGACCCGAATTTTTTCCTCTATCGAATAATTTTGATTGATAAGATTCGTAAATTGCCATATGTCTATACTCCCTTTCAGCTCCTCGTTCGATGCTTCAAGGAGTGTCGTTGCATGTTCATCAGATAAATCAAAATTTCTTTTCAGGATAGAGATGGTGCTTTCTCTTTCCAACGCACTGAACTCACCGTCTATATGAGACATCTCAAGTAAAAGGGCGCAGGTGGCTATACGAATATCGTGTGGCCTTTCTCTCCTTTTATGAGAAGAGTCATCATGGCTTCTTTTGCTAAAAAACTTTTTTACAAGATCAATCATTTATTAATTCCTTTTACTGTTGCACTTTCGGCATACTATCAAATGATCCGAATTATTTTTTGTTAGCACATACTAAAAACATCCTCACAACACTTAAACTTGACCATCAAGATGAATTATCATATACTTTAAAAATATACAATTCAAGCTGCTCCCAAATAACACTACACCACTGTCATTTTTTAGCTCACTTATATGAGCAAGGACGCTTCCAATAAGAGAAAAATTATCAGGGTCTGGAGAATATTAAAACCTTTGTAAAAGCTGACAATTTTTTTCTACATACAAAAGAGGGTGGGTTTTTTCGAAGTGACTGGCGTAAGGGCGCTGTCTTTTCGTAATGTATCTATGGGGGAAACCGCAGGCCTCCCGATCGATAGAGCGGGGGCAATGCGGAGGGGGCAAGATTCCCCCGTAGATATGTTGCTGAAAAGACCAGCCCGGGAGCCTTGGAACTGAAGAAAAGTCCACCCGCGTTAAGAAAATATTAGGTATGCAAAGCTCTCAATATAAGCAAGAGAAAATTAATGCATCTATTTTATAAGCTATAATAGAAACAATATGCTGAATTCAAGATACCTCGTTTTGAAATTGATAAGAGCCAATCATAAGCCCCTTTTTATTTTCTTTCTTTTCTCTTCTGTATTCCTTAACTTTTGCCATCTATCCTATTGCTTTTCTCTCGATGAAGATAGTCAGCAGCATAAGAAGCTCAGACATAAGATGGTAACCCAACAGATTGCTGCCAGAGGTATTTATAATCAGAAAGTGTTACAATCGATGAGAGATGTTCCTCGCCACTTGTTTGTACCAGAAAGAAGACGAAGGTCTGCCTATGGAGACTTCCCTTTGCCTATTGGATATGGGCAGACTATCTCTCAACCGTATATCGTAGCTTTAATGACCGAGCTGCTTAAGCCGAAAAAAGATGATATTGCGTTGGAAGTGGGAACCGGCTCTGGGTATCAGGCAGCAGTACTAAGCCAGATAGTTAAAAAGATCTATACCGTGGAGATTATTACTCCTTTGGGTAAAGCTGCTGAAAAACGACTGAGTGAAATGGGATATAAAAATATTACAGTAAAAGTTGGCGATGGCTACTTCGGATGGGAACAATACGCTCCCTTTGACTGCATTATAGTAACCGCAGCCTCTGATCATATTCCTCCTCCCCTAATAAAACAGCTGAAAAAGGGAGGGAAAATGGCTATTCCCGTAGGCAAACCTTTCCAGGTACAGAAACTTATGTTAGTAGAGAAATCAGAGGAAGGCGAGATACGGATAAAAAATCTTTTGCCAGTTCGATTTGTACCCTTACGGAGGGTTCAAAGATAATTCCACGAGCATAGAGTTATAAAACGTCTAACCCCGGTCTATAGAGATTCTTACCGGAAAAAGTCCTTGGGATGGCTTATTTCAATGAGCTTTCTTTAAAAGAGAAATAATGTAAGAAACGAGGTGAGCGAAATTATCTTGTTTCATTTTCTTGCCCTTCTGTGTATCTCTTCAAGCGCCCTCGCCTATGAACTAATCTTGATGCGACTTTTTAGTATTGTCCAATGGTATCATTTTGCCTATATGGTGATAAGTATCGCCCTTCTGGGATTTGCCGCTAGTGGCAATTTGTTGGCCCTTATACAGAACAGAAGAACAAAGCCTTTAACTGAACAACATTTTGCTTTCCTATTTTCTTGTATCTCTTTTTTACTTTTCATTTTTACGGTGGCAAGTTTCTCTCTTGCTCAAACAATTCCTTTCTCTCCTTTTCAGTTAGTCTGGCAGAAAAGGCAGTATTTATTTTTAGCAGGATATTATGTGTTATTTTTTATCCCCTTTTTCCTCGCAGGATGTTTTATCGGTCTGAATTTCATGTACTTCAAGAAGACAATAGCCCGAGTTTATTTTTTTAACTTGCTGGGTTCCGGAGTAGGGGTATTGATAGCCTTTCTTGCATTTTATTTACTTCCTCCGGCTCTATTACTTACAGTCGCCATCTTTTTTGCATTTTTGGGTTTTCTTTTTTCTGCTCGAAAAAAGAGCCGAACAAAATTTTTTCTGGTCTTACATATAGTATGCATCCTCTTCCTGTTCATGTTCGTGATTAAAGGCGGGATTTCTTTAAAAATTTCTCCTTATAAAGGAATTAGTAAATGCCTGCAGTTACCAGGGGCAAAAGTTGAATATGAGGGATATTCACCTCTGGGGTTAGTACAGGTAGTAGATGCACCTTCTTTGCGGTATGCACCTGGGCTAAGTCTTACCTATACCCAGGATGGCCCACCTCCTCAGAAGGAACTATTTGTAGATGGAAACTCGTATGGTGCAGTCACTAATTTCAAAGGTGACAAGAGTAAATTAGAATATCTTGACTACACTACTTTTACGCTTGCCTACCATTTGAATGCCCCTCAGCGGGATTTAGTCTTGAACCCGGGAAGCGGGACTCAAGTTTTAGCTGCTTTGTATCACTCCTCACCGCATATTCAGGGTGTTGAGTCTCATCCTGATATTGTAAACCTTCTTAGGGGCCCCTTACGGTCTTTTTCCCAGAATATCTATAACCAGCAGCCTCATATTACGGTAGATATAGCTTCTCCGCGAGAGTTTATAGCGAGAGAACTCAGCAAATACGACCTTATCCAATTGGGCTTGATTGGTAGTTGGGGAGGAATGAATGGAGGAATGTATGCTACAGGAGAGAATTATATTTATACAATAGAGGCCTTCCAGGAATATTTTGAGCATCTGAAGCCCCAAGGCATATTCAGTGCCTCTGCCTGGTTGAGCAGTCCTCCCCGCACTTTTTTAAAACTTATAGCTTTATCTGTTGAGACCTTAGATACAAAAGGGAGAGGGGATATTTCTCGCTCAATAATAGCTATTCGCAGTTGGGCGACCGGGACTGTGCTTATAAAGAAGGGGGAGTTCAGTTTTGCGGAACTCATAAAGATAAAGGATTTTTGTAAGAGAAGAGCTTTTGATGTAGTTTATTATCCGGGAATTGATCAGGGGGAGATTAATCTATATAGCGTATTGGAGAGGCCATTTTATTATGAAAGTATCTGTAACATGTTAAGGAAGGATACGCGGGATACATTTTATGAGAATCACCTATTCAACATACAACCACCTACTGATGATAAACCCTATTTTTTCCATTTCTTCAGGTTATCTTCTCTTTTTTATCTTCTTACAACTTTGGGGAGAGAATGGATTCCTTTTGTAGAGTGGGGCTATGTAATTTTATGGGGCACCTTGGTGCAAGCCCTTATTGTAGCCCCTCTCTTTATGTTTTTACCCCTTGTTTTCATGAGAAATAAGGAAAGACTATCTTCTTTAGAAAAAGGAAAAATCTTTTCCTATTTTAGCTTGCTTGGTTTGGCTTTTATGTTCATAGAGATGGGCTATATTCAAAAATTTATTTTTTTATTGACTCATCCCATTTTTTCCCTGGCTCTCGTATTGTTCACTGTGATGTTTTTCTCCGGAATAGGGAGCCTTATAAGCAGGAGGATAGGCGAGAAAAGCAGATGGATACCATTTATGGGAATACTATTCTTTTCCTGCATCTACCTTATTTTCTTAGATGGATTACTGAAGATTTTCCTTCCTTTTCCTTTTCCTTTGAAGTGCATAGTAGTGGTTATATTATTGGCTCCCTTAGCCCTTTTTATGGGAATGCCTTTTCCCATTGGTTTGCAGTTCGTCTCAGATAAGGTAAGTAGTTATATACCCTGGGTGTGGGGTATAAACGGGGTAGCTTCAGTAATTGCTCCTGTTTTGGGGAGTCTATTGAGTGTTTGTCTGGGGTTTCGTATGTTGATGGGGATTAGTTTGTTGCTTTATGGTGTAGCTGGATGGATTATTCATCGCACTCTCAACGTTTAGAACGGCGGCGATCGGAAGATGGTCTATGGGGTCTTAGAGCCTGTCTTATTATTTGTAATAAATTGAGAGTATAGCGCTAAGGGGTTGATGACCTCATCTGAAACTTTTACAAAGTAAAAGCCGGCGTCATCCGTATTTTTGCCACCAGTGCTGTTAAGATTCGACCAGATCACCTTGCAGATAAGATCTATACTCTGGTAGTTTGGAGGTATAATGGAAATTTGATATGATTTTATTTAAAATTACAAATATATTACTTGATTTTTTCGGCTTACAATTTTTTGTGATCCAGGATACATAGCAATCTTTTTGTACAAAGCATTTAACAGCCTCAGTTTGGTCCCAGATGTAGATTCGCCGATTTCATCGAGAAAGCAGGCGCTATCAGCGATCATACATTTCCCCCAGTTTGCTGCTAGGAGCTTCATTTTGACGTCTAAATTCATTTACGCATGATCCAAAAGTTTATGAATCATTACTCCTTCTTTTTTGCCTTTGACTGTAACAGAAGATAGCTGCTCGGTGAGAAAAGTGCCGGTGAGAAGGTCATGGGTAGTTTGGCTCAGGATAATATCACAGGAAAATTTCTTGGTAAGACCTTCTATTCTTGAGGCTAAATTCACTGTGTCGCCTATGAGGGCATATGAAATTCGATCGTTACTTCCAATATTACCGGCTAATACAGCTCCAGTGTGAATACCGATCCCGTGTTGGAATGGACTGAATCCGTTTTTCTCAAGGCTTTGATTTAATACAGTCAGTCGGTTTCTCATCCCCAATGCAGCCTCAACAGCCATATCCGTATGATCGTCATAGCTCACAGGGGCGCCAAATACTGCCTCAATTTCATCACCAACATACTGGAGAACCAGACCACGATTTTCTTTGATGGCTTCTGTCATCTGGGTAAAATATTGGTTCATTATGGTGATTACCTGCTTGGGGTGAGTAGATTCCACAAAAGGAGTGAAGTTTCTAAGGTCGGAAAACAAGAGAGTCACTCTCTTCATCTCCCCATCCAGGGATACCCTCCCATTTAGAATCTCATCTCGTATTTCCTGGCTCACATATTTCCCGAAGGAATCCTTTATTGATTCAGACTCTTTCAATCCCGCAACCATCGTATTGAAACCTTCAGCAACAGAACCGATTTCATCGTTTGATACAATTTCTACACGCACATCCAGGTTCCCTTTTTCGACCTCCTTCATAGCATTTTCTAGCTTGTGCAGAGGTATGGAAACACTCTTTGAAACAAAGGTTGATAAAACAATGGAGGCAGCTACACAAATAGCTGTGATAACGATAATTTCCACAAATAAAGATGAAAGAAGTTGGGCTCTCACTATTGCATCAGCCTTATGTATCGCCTGAGCTTTTGTGTAGGCTGCAATCCCAAGGAGGGGAAGGGGCACTAAACTTATTGTAATAAATACTATAAGAAGTCGATTATGTACATGGAGCTTAAATGCGTCTTTCACTTGGCTCAAATCTCCTTCAGGGAAAAACTTTGGTATGGCCTCTCGCCAGTGTTTTTCTATGGTAAAATAGATAAAGAGAGCAGTGATTGATCCTCCGATGCAGGTAATACCAAAGAACTGTTTTAAACATTCGATAAGATCAGGGTCGACTCCATAAAGAATTTGGGTAATAACAGGCTGAAAAAAGCCAAATATAAATCCTGCCAGAATCCAGGCCAGAAAACTGATCCCCGCTATAACAGAAGGAAGTTGAATGGCCTTTCTCTTAAGTGTTTGGGCAGTTGCACTGTCCATGCTTTCAATTGATACTTCATCATTTGCGATCTGATATAAAGGAAAGAATAACCGCCTCATAATCCATACAAAAGAAAAAATAAGGACACCTGTACCGATCCCAAAAAAAAGATCAGCGTAATAAGGGGAGAGATTCTGTTGGGTCTGATGGATTTGACTAATTTTAGTAAAGTAGAGATATGTCAGAATGGCACCGATTGTATTTCCAACTACGATTAAAAATGTAATTATACGTCCCATATTTCTTTTTCCTCTTGCGCGTATCATAAGAAACCTTCTTTAAA
>JGI10211J34971_10004552_pt1 | contig 10990 bp, 13 predicted proteins | sample Etolagsediment_FD_34971 | JGI IMG/M metagenome (IMG submission 34971)
GGTGATTTTGATATTTCAGGGAATTTACTTGTAGATGATAATATTACTGGTTTAAAAGATTTATTTATAAGCGGAAATACCAATTTAATTGGAGATACAACTATTTCTGGTCAAGTAAATATAACAAATAATACAGATATTACTGGTGATTTAAATATTTCTGGTAATACAACTATTACAGGTGAAGAAATGATATCAGGAAATTTATTTGTTGATGGAACAACTACATTAAGTGGAAATACAGTTGTATCAGGATTAGTAAAAATATATAATAATACGAATGATGGTACATCAATAATAAATAATAGTACTAATGGAAATTCAAAATTATATATAGATTCATCTGGTACAGGAAATTCATCAATTCATTTAAAAAATATTGATGGGGGTACTACAACAGATTATTGGAATATTAAAAATCATGGAAGTGTTGGTAAAATTGGTGATTTTGAAATTCGTAATATTCCTGAAGATAAATCATCTATATATATAACAGGTTCTCCAAATACAATAGCATTGGCCACTAATACAAATATTAGCGGAAATTTATTTGTTGATGGAACAACTACATTAAATGGAAATACATATATCACTGGAGTTTTGACTATCTATGAAAATAGTGGTGATGGTGTTATTATTACAAATGTAAGTACTGATAATGATGCAGATGCTAGACTCAAATTAATTGCTACTAATTCTGGAGAATCATCATTACAATTATGGAATGAAGGTAAAGAATTTTGGAATATAATTAATCATGGTAATACAGATATATCAGGTGATTTTGAAATTAGAAATACTTTTATTGGAACAGCTAATGATAGTAGAACATCTATATATATTACAGGTTCTTCAAATACAATAGCATTGGCAACTGATACAAATATTAGTGGAAATCTATTTGTTGATGGAACAACTACATTAAATAATGTAAATTTTTCAGGTTCTATTAGTGGACTCGGTATTATGCCTATAGGAGGAATTATTATGTGGTCAGGAACTTTAGATGGTAGTAGTCCAACTGGTTATACAAACTGGAAATTATGTGATGGTTCAATATATGGTTCTATTACTACACCCAATTTAAAATCTCGGTTTATTGTTGGTTATGACCCAAATGTAGCTGCATATAATATGATTGGTAATACTGGCGGAACGGAGTCAGTTACTCTGGGTATTGATGAAATACCAGCTCATACTCATTCATTTGAATACAGAAATAATGAAAGGGGTGGCACCGCCAGTAATTCTTCTAATCTTGAAGGTACTGGTGATTCTAAAACTACATCTTCTAATGGTGGCGGAGGTTCTCATGAAAATAGACCTCCTTATTATACTCTGGCTTATATTATGCGTATTAATTAAACAATTATTTATATTTATTGTGATTAAAGAAATGTATATCTTTAATCATATAAATCAAAAAGCCGATCCAAAAAATAATTTTAAAATAGATAATAATGAATATATTAAAACAACTGATAATCAAAATATAATTTTTAAACAATATACTTTTCCCAAAAAGAAAATACCATCAAATCACATTCTGTTATTTGATGATTTTATTCAAGATTCACATTGTATAGAACTTGTAGAAATAATTAATCAATATTCAAATAAAAAAGAAAAATGGGGAAATAATACAAACGTAAATTGTGATTTTCTAAATTTAGAAGAGTTAGAAAATAAAGAATTAAAAGAAAAATATGATAAAATAATTTTTGATTATATATCTTCTTTTATACAATTATTACATAATGACTATGATATTAGTTGTACAGGTGATTCAGGGTACACTCTTCGAAAAATCTATGGACCAACTCGTTTTCATAAAGATGGAATAGGAGTAAATTTAATTGATAATCGTTATGTTCCTAAAAGAAAAATTAGAAACATGAGTGTTATAATTGCTTTAAACGATGATTATGAAGATGGTTCTTTTCATTTTCCAAATCAAAATTTTTCAGTAAAACTAAAAAAAGGACAACTTATTGCTTTTCCACCTTATTGGACACATTTACATGGGGTAGAAGCACCAACAAATAATACATATCGATATACAATAAATACTTGGTTATTTGAATAAATACCATTCATGGTTATTTGAATAAATACCATTCATGGTTATTTGAATAAATTACATATTATCACAACAACCATTGATACAATTATTAGGTCCACAATCACTATTTTTAGTACATGGTGCACGCAATCCACATTTTATACATCTTTGTGAAATACACAAGTCTTGACTACCACAAAACACATTTCCGTAGCAGTATTTATTTTTGAAACTTTCCATGTAAAAATAAGAATAATAAATTAGATAACATAACACAAATAATATAAAAATATAAAAAATATCCATACTATTAAATAGAAAAAAATTGAAATATTTTAAAGAATATATTAATAATTGTTATCAATGACTGCATATATTTCTGAATTTGAAAAAAGAAAATATATTGATTTACTGGAAATAAATAAAAAGAATATTAATATAATTGTACAAAAAGATATAGAAAAATTAATAATTAATGATAAAAATATATGTAATAATCAATTAAAATTAATTGAAGGTATTAAATTAAATTTAATGCCATTATATATTAGTTTTAGATGCACTTATTCACTTTCTTATTTAATGATGGAAGTATATATATTTTCAAAAGAGCCTCAAATTATGGTAAATGGTGAAATTTTTGTATATTTTTATTCAATCATATGTCATGAAAAACAATATTTGAAAGTACATAAATCTCAACTGCATCTTTCTCTTCAAAAGTTATTTGGAATGACTTTTGATAAAATATTAAAGAAAATAAATTAAGTTATAAATCAATCTGTCTCTTTAGATCCATCCCAACCTTTAATTCCACTACTATAATCAACACTATTATGAAAACCTAATTTATCTAATTTTTTTATGAGTTTTTCAGATGCATTGCATGATTTATTATAACAATACACTATAATAGGTATATTCTTATTAAGTGTTTTAAATCCTCTTTTTTTCATTAATAAGAAAACATCTTTCTCTGAAACTCTTTTATTATATGGCAGATTAAGAGCACCTTTGATATGTTCTTTTTTATAATATTTTTCTGGCAAAGAATCAATAATAAGTGATTTAGAACCATGTTTTTTTACATATTCTTTATCTACATGGCATGTAATTTCATGTGTATATAGATTGGATTCCCAACTATGTTTTTTATCATTCCAATAAGTAAAGTGTATATGACGACTGTACACTTTTCCATTTAAACTTTTATATACTTGAGGACAATTTAAGAAAAATGTGACATTTCCTTTAGAGTCACTTTTAGTACAACCACTATTAGACAAATGACCATAAGCATCTTCAAATTTTAATATTTTACTTGTAATAGGTTTTTTTTTGGCGGCAAAATAAAATATACATGTATTTGGTTTTACACCATGAATTAATTTAGAAGGCGCTCCTTTCTTATGAAAGTGTTTATTTGTTTTAGGTAACTGTTCTTTTATAAATTCTTCCATCTGTGATTTATATACACCATTTTTTATTGCTTTTTCTCCACATGAATAACATGCTTTCATATAATGAATAATAAGATAATATTTTAAAATAATTTTAATTTAATTTAATATTAAATGATAGAATTTTGTTATCAAAAGAAAGTCGAAAAGGAATGGATACTTAAAAATAAAAATGATATATGTTATATTATTTTGTTTTTTTCAGTTTTATTAATTTTATTACTTAATATTGAATTTAAACATTTATTATTTTTAGAAAAATGTATAATTTATATTTATTTAATTTTACAAATATTAACAATTATTTCATGTTTTATTTCATGGAGACCTATAATTATTATTATAAGTCATTATACATTAGCAATATCGATGATATTTATTATATTTTTTTCTAAAAACATATACTTTTTATATTATATATTACTAATTTTAATTTTAATTTTACTTTTATGGATCACCAAAAAAAATAGATGTATTTTTGATAATTTAAGTTGGGATTTAAAAATAGGTAATAAATTAATTAAAAGTAATCCCTATATAATGAATTATTGTATATTGCCAACAATCGTATATTTAATTTATAAAATTTTAATATTAAATAATATTAAATAATATTAAATAATATTAAATAATATTAAATAATATTAAATAATATTAAATAATATTAAATAATATAATATTAAATAATATTAAATAATATAATATTAAATAATATTGGTATTGAAAAAAAATGGATTTATAAAAATAAAAATCCTCAGAGAGTGCATTTATTAAGAACTTATGTTCTTAGGCATATAATACTATGCTACCATTGATATTTAGAATTTTCTAATTTTGAGATATTTTATCTCATTTTAAATATAGTCGGTGTAATTATAATTACACAATTTAAAGAATTTAATATATTTGAAAAATACAAAAGTGACTACTTATATTAGTTTATTTTTATATTTACTAAAAATAATTTATATAGTTTATAAGTAAAGTATGAATCAAAATAATATTTATTTAAAATATAAAAATGAATTGAATAAAGTAAAAAAAATAATTAACGATGATTATATTTATCAAATGTGGTATCATTATGGTTTTAAACTTAATAATAAATTTATTGATCTTGATTCAAATATAAATATTTATGAAGCACTCTTTATTAGTCAATGTTTACAATTATATATTCAAGAATATCATAAACCTAAAACAAAATTTAATATTCTTGAAATTGGTTTAGCATATGGTACGTCATCTATTATTATGTTGAATCAACTTTTAAAATTAAAAGGAAAAGTAGATTATACGGTTATTGACGCAAATCAAACAGAACAATGGAAAAGTATTGGATATAATCATATGAAACAATATATTCAACATAAAAATAAAAATAATAAAAAAAATATTAAAATAGAACTAATCGAAGATTATTCTCAAATTGCAATGCCTAAATTACGTAAAAAATATGATTTTATTTTTATTGATGGAAGTCACGATGAGAAAATTGTTATTCAAGATTTAGAAAATTCTCATAAAATACTTAAAAAAAATGGATTAGTACTATTAGATGATGTTAGACACGAAGGAGTAAAACAAGCAATTATTGTATTTTTTAAAAAAAACAAAAAACAATATAAGAAAATAATTATTAAAAATGATAATTTATTTCAAGAAAATACATTGAATTATACAATTAGCAATAAGAAAAATATTAATAATCCAAATACAATGTACGCATATCAAAAAATAGAATGAATAAATTAATATAAATAAAAATCATACCTAATAGTAGATGTATGATTATTTAGTAATTCAATCGAAAAATAAAAAAAATAATATATTTAAAAATAAATTTAAAAACAAACAAACGATCATTGTTGATGAATTTGAACTGAATCAAATTTATGTTGGAAAAGGAATTAACCCACCTTTTTTTAAAAAAATAATAATTTTAACAAATCAATTAAAAATATATGATTTAAAAAAAATAATGAATATGTGTTTAATAAACGGTAGTGTTTATTTTCCAGATAATTATTCGAATTTTTTTAAAACGCAAAAAGAATACAAGAAAATAAAAAATGATATATATACATTTCCAAAATATAGAGTTGTTGATTTTATTGTTATGGGTGTTCAAAGAGGAGGAACGACTGCATTATCTATTAATATATCAAAACATCCTGATATTTATATAGATCCCAATAAAGATCCTTCATCTGGTGAAGTTCATTATTTTGATATAAATTGGAAAAAAGGAATTGAATGGTACAAAAAGCAATTTGATTACAATTATAAATTAGTTGGTGAGAAAACTCCAAGTTTAATTTATTTACCAAGTACTTTTCCTTTAATTCAATCTGTAAATCCATTTGTAAAAATTATAATTGCCTTACGTAATCCAGTAGAACGTGCTTATAGTGCGTGGAAGTTGAATAAAAAAAATGGAAATGAACATTTATCTTTTCAAGAAGCCATTTCTTACGAACTAAAATATCTAAAAAATATGAATAAAACTTTCTTTACGATTGGTAAACAATATTTAAGTCGTGGTTTTTATTACATACAAATTAAAGAATTACTAAAATGGTTTCCAATACAAAATATTCTTATTTTAATTAGTGAGCATGTGAAAGAAAATATGAATAAAGAATACAATAAAGTATATGACTTCCTAAATCTACCAAGTCCAAATCATTCACTAAATTATCAACTTGAACATGTTTCTAAAAATAATTCTAAAACGAATCATTCATTTTACAATCAACTTATTCAAGTATATAAAACAGATATTTTACAACTTGAAAAATTTCTTGATATTAAGACTGGTTGGTTAAATTAAATGAAATTACTTATGATTGAGCACATTGTACATTTTGTCTTTCATCATTATCATCTTCATCTTCTTGTTCATAATTTAATGTATTTGCTTTAAGTGTTGGTCCATTTAAACGATCAAAATGTTCAATATTAAAATTTTTCTCAATTGCCTCTTTTTGTTTTTGATTTAAAGTAATATCTTTGTTCACATTAAATTCTATGATTAAACTTCCTCTTCTTCCATGAATATCTACTAAACCAATGTTTTCTAATATTTTAGTATCTTTATCAAAAATAGGTCCAGATATATAAATATTAACTGCCTTTCCATCCAGTAAAACAAGTCCAAATGTAGTACCTAATAATGATGTTCCTAATTCAATCTTTTTCTCCATATATAAATGATTTTGCTTTACTTTAAATATTTTATGTGGTTGCACTTTTACAATAATTTCTAAATCTCCATCTTGAGCCCCCTTTTTTTTATTACCAAGTCCTTTCTTAATTATTTGAATAGATTGACCTGTTCCCTGTGGTATTTCAATGATAAGTGATAATCTTTCTTTTTTATTATCATTTTGACGCGTATATTCAATTTTTCTCTTTCCACCTTTATAACCTTGTTCTAATGTAATATTTATATTTATCTGTATATTAGATGCTTTCATAAATCCTCGTTGAAATTGCTGTCCAAATGGATGAAATCCTTCAGGCATTCCTCCAGGCATTCCTCCCATATTTGTACTGTGGAAACTATGAAAACCATGTGGCATACCCCCTCCCCCATTCCCTTCATTTCCAAAAAACTCCTTGAACATATCAAATGGATTCATTCCAGGACCATGCCCTTCTNCCATATTTGCTCCTTCTTTTCCAAACATATCATATTTTTTTCTTTTATCTGAATCACTAAGTACTTCATATGCCTCACTTATTTCTTGAAATTTTTTTGTATATTCTTCTTTTTTATCAGCATGGGATTTATCTGGATGATATTTTACAGCTAACTTACGATATGCTTTCTTAATTTCATTTTCTTCCGCATTTTTTGAAACACCTAATAAATCATAATATTCAGTATTCATACTTTATTATTGATCTTTCATTTTAAGTTCATTATTTAATTTTTTTCAATAATATAATAAAATATTAAAAATACCAATGGAATAAATATCATCGTATTATCATGAATAAACGAAAATAATTCTACATTATTTAATGCATCATAATCTGTCATTATGCAATTAAAATATAAAATTATTGCTATGAATGATAAAAATACTAAAATATACTTTAACAAAACAGATTTCTTTGATAATTTAAAATAACCAACATATGCAAATAATAAATAAAAAAATATATCACCAAATAAATCAAGTTGTTTTCCTAAATAACTATATTTATTACATTTTCTTGCTAAACCTCCATCTAATATATCTAAATAAGTTCTAAAAATAACGAATAATAACAAAATAAATATATTTGTATTTTTATAATATAAGTAAGTAATCACTAAAGTTAAAAATATATTAAATATTGTCACATAATTTGGTTCCAAAATACATATTTTATTATCACATTCTTTAATATTATTATAAAAATAATTATCTATTGAAAAACCATTTTTATTAATTATTTCTGGCATATTACTATATATATATATATTTTAATATTCATATTTAATTTTTTGAATAATTTCAGTTGTTGATATTTTTGTATAATAAGACATAGATTCAAATTTATTTAATTTTAATGGTACTTCAAAAAAATCTTTTTGGTTTTCAATATCTTTAGGATCAGAAAAGCCATGTACAACTAAATCAATTTGATTTTTATTTATGAAATCATTATCCAATATCAATGGTGCATTTTTGATAATATTATCAACACATTTTAAATTTTCTATAATAAAATATCTATCTTCTTCCTCATAAATAGGTTTTCTTTTATATGAAGTAGAATCTTTATCATTAATTATACCAATAATCAATTTACAATTTGGATATTTTTTTTTTATATTATTTAAAAATTCTAAGTGTCCTCTATGAAAAACATCAAATATTCCATCTGTATAAATATTCATTAACTATATTTATATGAATAAAAAAAAATCTAAACGAAAAAGGAATACACTTTATATTTACACTTATCATGAATATTTTTTTTATAAAAATGAATAATCATTCATATGTGCTTTTATTATTTCTTTCCAATATTTTTCGATATTACTTTCTTTACTAAATTTTCGATAAAAATAAGAGGGACATTTTTTAATTTGTTCCAAATCTTCTTGTACATTTACAATCATTTTTGGATTCTTTACTAAATTATTATATTCATTTTGTAATTTTTTAAGTTTATCTGAATGATTTTTTCCTGTTTTTTCTTGGTTCTCATAATATTTCTTTTTTTCTTCTTTTATTTTTAAACCCAATTGGTGAACATAATCCCAGTCATCAAATGTCACAGCAAAATTTTTAACATTTTGTAATGGAGCGATTGTGCTCAAAAAAAATTCATCACCAACATGCATTTTGTAAAAAAAATGTAATAATTCTTCTTTATTTTTTGATAACAATTGACCAACATGCTCTCTATTTAAACAAAAACGAGCATAATGTTTTATAAAATGTTGAGGACGCCCTTTTTTAGGCTGTTTATTAATACGTTCTACCCAATTATAATGTTTTATTTTCATAAATTTAACCCATGATCGAGGATCATTCATAGCATCTTCATAAAAAATATCAAATGATTGAATAGGTACATCAGATTCTGAAATGGTTACAAATTTAACATTTTCTTTATCTTTATATGCTTCTTTTAATAACTGCATATAAGCGTCTACAATAAATCCCCACCCTGTTTCTACAATATTTGGTATAATATGTTTTTTTTGCCATGTCGTTTTTGATGAATACTTTGGATGAATATATAAATTATATTTATCTTTTTGGCCTCTAAAATAAGCATTCCATATTTTTGGAAAATGAGGATTGTCGATGACTAAAAATAAAAAAGCAATCTTTTTCATTCTATTAACATAAAAGAATATTTAAATTTTTAATTATAAAAATATTTAAAAAATATTAAAAATTATTAAAAATTATTAAATAAATATACTAAATCAATATTTATGATATTCATATATGAATGAAATATTTTTCTTATGTAAACATCCATTATAATATCTATTGATACTATCAATATTGATGTAAGTATATCTACCATAAAAAATACGTAAGAAATGCCATTATTTAGAATTTATAAACTCTTTAATGAGTAAAGCGATGAATATATTTTTTGTCATTAAACATGCATGTAAAATACACACATCTCTAAAGTAATAAGTTCATTATCCATTATCCTATTATAATCATTTATTTTTTTTATTTCTTATTTATATATATGTACGCTTTAGGAAATAAACATAAAACAGATAAAATTTATCATCATGGATATCATCGTTTTTATGAAGATTTTTTAAATAAATATAGAAAAAATAAATTTAATTTTTTAGAAATTGGTATGGATACTGGTGAAAGCCTAAATCTATGGAGAGATTATTTTCCAAAAGCTAATATATATGGTTTAGAAATAAATCAAGAATATAAGAATAATAAAATTTATGTTATGAAAGGAAATCAAAATAAAATTTCTGATTTAAAAAAATTAGTTAAAATTACAAATGAATGTGAAGTTATTTTAGATGACGGAAGCCATGTACCATCCCATCAATTAAAATCATTTAATTATTTATTTGAAAATTGTTTAAAAAAAGGTGGCGTTTATATTATAGAAGATATAGAAACGTCATATTGGAAAAGGGAAAAAGGTGCAAAGTTATATGGTTATAATATAAATGCTGGTTTTAATTCGAAAAATAACATTGTCAATATATTTCAAGAAATAGTACCTATTGTGAATCGAGAATTTTTAATTCAAAATGCAAAAAATAATTTATACTCTACTAAAAAAATAAGTGATTATTGTCTGGATCATATATCATCTATTACTTTTGGTATGAATTGTATTATTATAAAAAAAATGAGTAAATATGAAAAAGATAAATTCGGTGACCGTGATTATCGTTTTGGAAAATATATATAAAATAAATAAACACACATATTTATTTTTATTTTATAAATGATTGATGAAAGATTAATTTATATACTAATAATATAGAATGCAACCCAGTTGTTATTTTCAAATACCAAGAGGTAATACAGCCGTTTATGTATTTGTATTTTATTTATATGGTTCAACCTATAATGTATTACTTAAACAAAAATTAGGAAGCAGTCCTTATAAAACCATCGGTACTTATAGAGTACCTATACCACAACTTCAGACTTTTATCAATACAACAGTGGCTAATGTTTATTAAGATGAAGATCCATATCTTTTTTTTGCTTTTTCAGTCTTTAATAATAAATTTAAAACGTTACTATTTATATTTTCATGATTTTTTAATTTTTTTAATTTTTTATCATATTGAGTTTTCGTTAACTTTACACTAAGTAATTCTTCTAAATTAGAACGAAGTTTAGTACTTGATATATTTTTACACCTTTGCACATTTAAAACGCCGATTTTTATTAAAAATAAAATATATAAAATATAAATTTTATATTTTATATAATGACTGATTATAAAA
>JGI10211J34971_10004554_pt1 | contig 10989 bp, 9 predicted proteins | sample Etolagsediment_FD_34971 | JGI IMG/M metagenome (IMG submission 34971)
AGAGCTTAAAATTTCATCTTCGCAGACTAAAACTGTACTGCTATCTAATACAAATAAATTTTGATATATATTAATATTAGATAGATTTACCCTGCTCTTGTAAATAAGCTTTCCTGTGTTTTACATAATTTTTTTATCATTTATTACTATTTCTAAAGTATTTTTATTGTTATAGTTATGTTGATTGTACAGAATGAATAAGGCATAAGATAAGCCGAGTTTTGTATTGATAGCAATTAATCTACTCTACTTATTACTAAGTATCTCTAGCGAAACAATAGCTTTGTAAGACGCTAACCATCTGTTTCTTGCTGCCATGTTGGGTTTACAAGCTCTCTATATCGCTATGGAGACTGGTGGTCTCTTACACCACCTTTTCACCTTTACTATTTTTGCTTTCACATAATAGAAGTCTAATTTCTGTTGCACTTTCCCTCGTATTTCTACGGCCATTCGTTAAATGGAACACTGTCTTACAGCAGCTCGGACTTTCCTCTTGAATCTCTTCAAGTAGCTATCTCTTATACCTATGAAATTTTACTCAAAACTTCCTTTAAATAGCTTATTTAATCAAAAGAACACTTGTTCATATATAAAAAACATTATATGAACAAGTGTTCTCTTAATGTAAGTTTATATTAACAGATGTTCATATATAATACATTTAAAGTTAACACTTGTTAATATGATGAAAAAGGAGCTATAAATGCCTGAAAATAGGACATCTAAGAAGCGTATGGGAACTAAAGAACAAATACTCAAAGTAGCGACAGCTCTTTTTAGTGAGCTTGGATATAAGGGTGCAAGTGTGCGTAAAATTGCTTCTGCAGTAGGAATTAGAGAGAGTGCTTTATATAATCACTTTAAAAACAAAGAGGAGATATTTTTAGAGGTTGCAAAAGGAATATTTTCATCACCCTTCACTCTTAGTACAGATGAAATTAAAGAACTTGCAACAAGAGGAAANCCTTTTTTACAAAAATTTACTATGCAATANAAGATGCTTACATTTGATAAGAGCAACGAAAATATGTTTCGTCTACTTATGATAGAACTAATGCAAAATCAAGACCTTAGAGAACAGTTTATGAGTGAATTTCATAACAAAAATATAAAAGTATTGTCTGAGGGATTTTTTATCATGATGCAAAACAATTTAATCCGATCAGCGGATCCAATGATTATTTCTTATGAGTTTTTATCTACCCTATTCTACATTAGATTACAGGTCACACTACTGCGCTTTGATAACAATTCGACAAATCATCTCGCTACACAATTTGAAAAACATCTTGATTTCTTTTGGGAGAGTATAAAATACTAATTAATATTAATTTTTATTTAAAAAAAAGTAGCTTTAACAAACTACTTTTTAATTATTTCGACTCATCTTTTGTGTTAAATTTTCCAATCGCACAAGAGACAAAACTTTTTGCTTTGAGTGAGGCAGAGTCAATGAAGTCTATCTTTTCATCACAGAGAGGATAGCCATGATCTCTTAAAACTTTTTTGAAAAGTTCTAATCGCTCACCGTTTTCAATTTCCGCACTAACTCTTCGAGGGTCAAACAAAAGATCTACTTTAACAGACTTAAAACCCTCAATATCTAAAGCTGTCCTAATTGTTGTGGCACAACCGCCGCAACGAATATTTGCAACTTCAAAAGTCTCTAGCATGCTATTTGCTTAAAACTTCTGCAACTGCTTTTCCAATTTCTGCAGGTGAAACAACAACTCTAACGCCAGCTGCCTCAAGTGCTGCCATTTTCTCAGCAGCAGTTCCTGCAGAACCAGAAACAATAGCTCCAGCATGACCCATAGTCTTACCTTTAGGTGCAGTTTGCCCAGCAATAAATGCAACAACTGGCTTTGTTATTTTCTCTTTAATAAGTTTAGCAGCTTGAATTTCAAGGTCGCCACCAATTTCACCAATCATAACGATACATTCAGTCTCAGGGTCGGCTTCAAACATTGGTAGTAGTTGATTGTAAGAAAGACCAATAATTGGGTCTCCACCAATTCCAACAGCTGTCGTAATACCATACCCAGCTTGAACAACTTGATTTGTTCCCTCATAAGTTAATGTTCCAGATTTAGAGATAAGGCCAACATTACCTTTTTTGAAAATCATGCCAGGCATGATTCCTATTTTACACTCTTCAGCAGTAATGATACCAGGACAGTTTGGTCCAAGAGTTTTCATGCCATGTTTTGTCGCATGAGCTTTTGCCATTTGCATATCTTTTACCGGAGCACCCTCTGTAATAATTACAGCAAGTTCAATCCCTGCTTCGGCAGCTTCCATTACAGCATCACCAACAAAAGCAGGTGGAACGAAAATCATAGACACTGTAGCACCAGTACTTTTTACAGCACTAGCGACAGTATCAAAAACAGGTTTACCTAAATGCTCTTGACCACCCTTATTCGGTGTAACACCGCCTACTATGTTTGTACCATATGTTATACACTGCTCAGCATGAAAAGAGCCCTCTTTTCCTGTGAAACCTTGAACTATTACTTTTGTATCTTTATTTACTAAAATTGACATTAATTATTCTCCTTTCGCCGCAGCAACTGCTTTTGCAGCACCATCACCTAAATCAGTTGCAACTATTAAGTTTGCAATATTTGCATTTTTAAGAATTTCAGCTGCTTCTGGTGCATTTGTGCCATCAAGACGAACAACAACAGGAACATTTACATCTGTGATTTTAGTAGCTTCAATAATACCATTAGCAATACGATCACAGCGAACAATTCCACCAAAAATATTTACAAAAATAGCTTTTACTTTAGGATTTTTAAGAATGATTTCAAAACCTTTTGCGACAGTCTCTGCATTTGCACTTCCACCAACATCTAAAAAGTTTGCAGGCGTACCACCCATATAATTAATAGTATCCATAGTACCCATAGCAAGACCTGCACCATTTACCATACATCCAATTTCACCATCAAGAGCTACATAAGAGAGTCCATAATGAGAAGCTTCTACTTCATCAGCATCTTCTTCAGTTAAATCTCTCATCGCAGCGATTTCCGGTTGACGGCCAAGTGCTGAGTTATCAAAACCCATTTTTCCATCAAGTGCTAAAAATTCACCAGATCCGGTTTTTACAAGAGGATTGATTTCAATCATCTCTGCATCATTATCCATGTAAAGCTTAAATAGCTTTTCAGCAAATGAGATAATATTTTTTTGTTCTAACTTATCTGTTATGCCTAAGCCAAATGCTAACTCACGACCATGAAAACCTTGAAAACCAATAGCAGGGTCTACTGGAATTGTAATTATTTTTTCAGGAGTATTTTCAGCAACAGTTTCAATATCCATTCCACCCTCAGTAGATGCCATAATAAGAGGCATTTCTGATTTTCTATCAAGTACTACAGAAAGATATAATTCATCTTTTATATCAGCTCCATCTTCAATATAAAGCTTCTGAACAAGTTTACCCTCAGCAGTTGTTTGATGTGTAACTAGAGTCATTCCTAAAATTTCATTTGATAAGGCTTCAACTTCATCAATACTTTTAGCAAGTTTAACACCTCCACCTAGTCCACGACCACCAGCATGTATTTGAGCTTTGACAACCCATATAGGACCACCTAAAACCTCTGCAGCAATTACTGCGTCTTTAACACTTTCAGCCATTATACCTTTTGGTGTAGGTACTCCATATTTAGCAAAAATTTGTTTTGCTTGATATTCATGTATATTCATTTATTCTCCTTGTATTAAAATGGGGCTCATCGCACTTGCTTTTAAGCCTTGGGTGCAATCATCTCTTCTGGTTTTACATACTCATCAAACTGTTCAGCAGTTAAAAGCTCAAGCTCAATTGCTGTAGCTTTTAAGGTTGAGTTGTTTTTGTGAGCTGTTTTTGCAATTTTAGCTGCATTCTCATATCCAATATAAGGATTCAGAGCAGTTACTAACATCAATGAATCATGTAAAAAGTGATCTATTCTCTCACGAACTGGCATAATACCAACAGCTGCATTGTCATTAAAAGAGACTATTGAATCACTTAAAAGTCTAACTGATTGTAAAAAATTATAAGCTATCACTGGCTTAAAAACATTTAACTCAAAATTACCTTGAGATGCCGCAAAACCAATTGTTGCATCGTTCCCCATAACTTGACAAACAACCATAGTTACAGCTTCACTTTGAGTAGGATTGACCTTCCCTGGCATAATTGAACTTCCCGGCTCATTTGCTGGAATTTCAATTTCACCAAGACCACAACGTGGACCAGAAGCTAACCATCTTACATCATTTGCAATTTTCATCATATCTGCAGCAAGTGCCTTTAGTGCTCCATGAGCAAACACTAAAGCATCATGAGAAGTAAGTGCATGAAATTTATTTGAAGCAGTTATAAAGTCGTGTCCAGTTAATTCGCTAAGTTTTTTAGCAACTCTTTCGCCCAACTCTGGGTGTGCATTTAAACCTGTTCCAACAGCAGTTCCACCAAGAGCAAGTTCGCGAACTGCTTCAAGAGAATCTTTTGCCATTTTTTCAGACTTGTTGAGCATCTCTACCCAACCGCTAATTTCTTGACCTAGAGTAAGTGGTGTTGCATCTTGTAAATGTGTACGACCAATTTTGACAACATCACTAAAAGCTTCACTTTTTGCTTTTAATGTAGCTTTTAACTTTTGAATAGCTGGAATGAGTGACTCTTCAACTGCAATTACTGCTGCAACATGAAGTGCAGTTGGGTATGTATCATTTGAAGATTGAGATTTGTTTACATCATCATTAGGATGAACAAGCTTTTCAACTCTATAGTCGCCACCTAAAATTTCAGTAGCTCTGTTAGCAAGAACTTCATTGTTGTTCATGTTTGATTGTGTACCTGAACCTGTTTGCCATACAACAAGTGGATAGTTACCATCAAGTTTACCAGCAAGCATATCATCGGCGGCAGCTGCTATCGCATTAGCTTTTTTCGTATCAAGCTTACCTAAGTCAGCGTTTACAAGTGCAACAGCTTTTTTAAGATAAGAAAACCCACGAGTTATCTCGTACGGCATTGTTTCTTGCCCAATTTTAAAGTTTTGTATGCTTCTCTGTGTTTGAGCAGCCCAGTAAGCATCTACAGGAACTTCTATTTCACCCATTGTATCTTTTTCTATTCTTGTTTTCATTTAATCCGCTCTCCTTAAAAAAAATTATTTTCTTTTAGTATATTAATACCATCTTGTATAGATTTCACTGAAATTGTAAATTTCTCTTTTGTTTCTTCATCTAACTTTAGTTCAATTATCTTCTCAACACCATTAGCACCAAGAACTATTGGGACACCTACTGCAACATCACTATAGCCATATTCGCCGTCTAATATAGTAGAACATGAAACAATTGCCTTTGAGTCGTTTAATATTGCTTCAACCATATGAGCTATTGCACGCCCTGGTCCGTAATAGCCAGATGTACCAAGGTGCTTAACTATCTCAGCTCCACCAAATTTTGTGCGTTCGATTATACCTTGCATATCTTTTTGAGATACAAGTTCAGTAAGTGGTATATCACCAACAGATACTTTTTGAGGCAAAGGAATCATATTTTCACCATGGTCACCGATTACTAGAGATCCCGTTTGGTTTGCTGCATAGCCTGTTAATTTTTGAATTTGATAAGCCATACGCGAGCCATCTAGTGCGCCTGCAAGACCAATAATTCTATTGCTATCCCAACCTGTAATTTGTTTAGTCACATATGTCATTACATCAAGTGGATTTGAAACACAGATAATAATTGCATCTGGAGAGTTCTCTTTAATATTTTGAACAACTTCTTTTGTAATCTTGGCATTTATCATCAATAAGTCTGCTCTTGTCATATCCCCTTTACGCGGCACACCAGCAGTGACCACAACTATGTCACAATCTTTGATATCCTCAGGTTTTTCTGCAGCCGTAATAATGGTACCTTGAGACGAATAATATGATGCTTGTGCTATGTCAATAGCTTTTCCTTTTGCTACACCTTGTGCAATATCAAAAAGAATTATCTCGTGACAAGTCCCCATCATACTTAAAGTATATGCAGTTGTAGCACCTACAGCACCTGCTCCAACTATACCAACTTTTCTAGCTTTCATTATTTTTTCTCACATTCATCAAAAAATCCACTCTTGTAGAGGATATCAACCATCTCTTTAACAGAAGCAACAGAGTTTTTAAATCTAGTTTTTTGTAAAGTTTTAAGTGTCATTTCAATAACTTGCTCAGCTCCATCTGTACCAATCATAACAGGAACTCCACTTACCATATCCTTGTAGCCATATTCACCCCTAAGCATTACAGCACATGAGTGAATCTGTTTAGTATCTTTAAGAATAGCATCAACTATAACCGCAGTTGATTTTGCTGGTGCATAATAAGCTGAACCATCTCCTAGAAGATTTACAATTTGTGCACCGCCATTTCTAGTTTTTTGAACTATTTCACCAATCTCTTCAGAGTCAAGTAGATCATCTATAGGAACTCCGGCTACAGTGGTAAACTTAGGTAGAGGAACCATTGTGTCTCCGTGTCCACCCATAACAGTAGCACGAATCTGTCCTGCCCCATAGCCTAATTTTTCATAAATAAAATGGGCCATTCTAGCAGCATCTAAAATTCCTGCCATACCAAGTACTCTCTCTCTTGGAAATCCAGTGAATTTCTGCACTACGTAAGTCATCACATCCAATGGGTTGCTCACAACAACAACTATCGCATTTGGAGCATGCTCTTTAATCTCTAGAGCATAAGCTTTAACAATTTTTGCGTTTTTTGTTAATAAATCATCCCTACTCATACCTGGCGTTCTTGGAGCACCTGCGGTTATCACCACAATTTTACTTCCAGCCATATCTTCTGGACCTGCGCCAGCCCTTACAACTGTATGTTCCCTAGCTGCATTAGCTGCCTGAGACATATCAAGAGCTTTTCCTTTAGCAATGTCTAGATTCCTACCACGAAGTACAACTTCGTGACAAGAACCTCTCATTGCAAGTATAAATGCCACCGTTGACCCAAAATTTCCCGTTCCTATGACCGTTACTTTACTTGCCATTCACTTCCTTTGAGTTTTTAACTTTTTATTCTTAGCTGAAGTATAACCGATTTAGCTAAAAACAAAAAGTTATATACCTGCGTTTATTAAACGCAGGCAATAAATTATATTGAATCTATAATTGCATTTAAAGTTGCAGATGGACGCATTGCTTTTTCAGCTAATTCGTCATTTGGATGGAAGTAACCACCAACATCTTGAGCTTTACCTTCAACAGCAAGTAATTCCTCAATAATTTTAGCTTCATTTTCAACAAGTGCAGTAGCAACTGGAGCAAATTTAGCAGCTAATTCAGCATTGTCACCCTCAGCAAGTGCTTTTGCCCAATACTGTGCTACAAAGAAGTGAGAAGCTTTGTTGTCTGGTTGACCAACTTTTCTTCCTGGTTCTTTGTTGTTATCAAGGTAACCATCATTAGCAACATCAAGAGCAGCAGTAAGTGCAGCAATTTTTGCATCTTTATTTTTCTGACCGATAAATCTTAAAGACTCAGCAAGAGCTAAAATTTCACCTAAAGAATCCCAACGAAGGTGACCCTCTGCTAAGAATTGATCAACGTGTTTTGGAGCAGATCCACCAGCACCAGTCTCATATAGACCACCACCAGCTAATAAAGGAACAATAGAAAGCATTTTTGCTGATGTTCCAAGCTCTAAAATCGGGTACATATCAGTTAAGTGGTCACGTAAAACGTTACCAGTTACAGCGATAGTATTTTTACCTTCACGAACACGAGCATTTGTAAAACGAGTAGCATTTGTTACATTCATGAACTGGATATCTAAACCAGATGTATCGTGGTCTTTAAGATATTCATTAACTTTTTTGATAAGTTCAGCATCATGAGCACGTTTTTCATCTAACCAGAATACAGCAGGGATTCCTTCTATTCTTGTTCTTTCAACTGTTAAACGAACCCAGTCACGAATTGCTACATCTTTAGTGCGAGCAAGTCTCCAGATATCACCAGCTTCACACTCAAAACTCATAAGAACGCCATCAACACCAGTAACAGTAACAGTACCAGCTTCAGCTAGTTCAAATGTAGTTGGATGAGAACCATACTCTTCAGCTTTTTGAGCCATAAGACCGATATTTTGCATTGTACCCATAGTTGCTACATCGTACTGACCATTTTTAACACAATCTGCTACCATTTCAGCATGAAACATACCGTAAGTTGAATCTGGAATAACAGCAACACACTCTACAGCTGCACCAGTTCTATCCCATTGTTTTCCACCTTCACGTACAACAACTGGCATAGAAGCATCAATAATTACATCATTTGAAGCATTAAAGTTAGTTGTTCCTTTGTCAGAATCAACCATCGCAAGTTTTGGAGAATCAGACTCTAATGCAGCTAAGAAATCAGCTTTAATTTCAGCCTCTTTTGCATGACCTTTGATTTTTTTCTCTAAGTCTGACATACCCATGTTAGCATTTACTTTTAACTCTGCAAATGTAGCAGCATGCTTAGCAAATACATCTTTGAAGAATGCTTTAAATCCGTAACCAAACATAATTGGGTCTGAAATTTTCATCATTGTAGCTTTAAGGTGTAGTGACCATAAAACATCATTTGTTTTTGCATCTGCAATAGTTTTTTCATAAAAAGCATTAAGAGCTTTAACTGACATAAATGTACCATCAAGTACTTCACTAGCTACTGCACTTATAGTAGTTAACTCTTTACCGTTAAGAGCGATTGTTACTTTTTGATCTTTATCTAAAGTTACAGATTTTTCATGTGCAAAGAAATCTCCCTTGCCTTCCATGTGAGCTACATAAGCTTTAGAGTTTTCAGAGAATGCTCTTAATTTATGTGGGTTTTTCTGTGCAAACTTTTTAACTGCTACAGCAGCACGTCTATCAGAGTTACCTTCACGTAAAACTGGGTTAACAGCTGAACCAAGACATGTAGCATATTTAGCCTGAATAGCTTTTTCAGCATCATTAGCTGGATTTTCAGGATAGTTAGGAATGTCATAACCTTGCCCTTGAAGCTCAGCAATACAATCTTTAAGCTGACCAGCTGAAGCAGAGATATTTGGAAGCTTAATTATGTTTCCATCTGCTTGAAGAACAACTTCACCTAGTTTTGAAAGCTCATCTTCTGCAAGACCCATTGCAGCTAAAACACGACCCGCGAGTGAAATGTCACTAAGAACCACCTCTACACCTGCAGCTTTAGTAAAAGCATTTACGATAGGTAATAACGAATAAGTTGCTAAAGCCGGAGCTTCATCTATTTTTGACCAAATGATTTTTGACATATCATATCCTTAGAATTTATTATTTATTATCTCTTGAGTAAAAGAAAACTCTCTACAAGAAATTTACAACATGATAATAACACTAAATCAGAGACAATAGCCAATTAGCTCAAACGAAGATTCAGTTTTATCTACTAAGTGTTTCTTTTTGTATCATTTTAATATTCTTCAAGTGTGTAAAATAGTTACATGAAAAATCATGAACACCCTGTTTATTTTTCATGAAATATAAATAATCTGTTTTAGAAGGAAACACCGCCGCTTTAATCGCATCAAAACTTACATTACATATAGGGATTTGTGGTATGCCTTTGTATTTATATGTGTTGTATATACTCATATCATCTCTTATTCGACTAGATGTCACTTTTATATGGGAATATTTTCCATAGTTTAGTGTGCCATCCATTTGAAGCTTCATACCGCGTTTGATTCTATTGTAAATTACAGAGCTTACAATTGGCATTTCATCTTTGCTTGCTGACTCTTTTTGAACTACCGAAGCTATTACAATATAATGAAACCATTTTGTTTCATTATAGTTGCCAAATATCTTTATGGAAAACTCTTTATGTTTTTCGAGTGAGACTTTTAGTAGCAATCCAATAAGATTTTTTTCAGTAATTCCTATTGGGATACTATATGTATCAGGAACAAAAACTCCTTCTTCCCTTGGAGATTGTTTATTAAACTCTTTCTGTAGTAGTACTCTATCTAAATGAAGGTTTGTTGCAAGTTGATTTAAAAAGATAAAAGTAGTTTCGCCAGGGATAAGTGTTACGTTTTGTAGTGCGGCCTTTGCTCTTGTTAGCTTGTACAGAAAATCTGCTCTAGTGTTCATCATTGTATTCATGTCAATCCATCCACTTTGAGGAGAGCCAATTAGACGCAATAAGAGAGAATCAAGTTTGCAAACATTGTAATTATCATCGCGGAGTTGTGATATAATTTTGTTAATCGAACCGCCTGGTATATAGAGTACTTTTGGTGTACTAATAGGCTGTAAAAGGTAAAAAATGAATGACAAGATGATAATAAGTGTTATATCAAAAACATACTTTATCATTCTTAGTTTTTTAATTTTTATATTTCTCACATCAACCCTCTTATTTATCCTGCTTCAAAATGGACTCCATATAAAAGAGCTCTCTATTTCAAATATTCAAATCAAGCAATTATACTTAAAATGGGATGAAAAAATAGATGTTTCAATTAAAGAAATAGATATTGTTTCTCAAGAGAAAGACTCCAAAGCAGTTGACTATAAACTTATAAGTAACTATCTTAATAAATTAAAATATAGTACGGATTGGTTTCATTCAATTGTCATTGAAAAAATATCCTTAAAAGAGTTTCATATATCTTTTGAATACAAGCAAAATGCCAAAGGTTTTATCGTAGTGAAGTCTCCCTCTCTTTATGCATCAAGTTCCATCCAGTATGACCAAGAAATTTTAAACCTCACAATAGAAAAATTTTATGATAAACTCAGAAAAATCTCTATGAATGGAGATATATACCTTAACCTCACTACACAACAAGGCTTTGCACATATTAACTCTACTATAAATAATGATGCAAATCTATCTCTTTATTCCGTATTTGACAGTAACAATATGGATTTTATAATTAAAAGTAA
>JGI10211J34971_10004555_pt1 | contig 10987 bp, 22 predicted proteins | sample Etolagsediment_FD_34971 | JGI IMG/M metagenome (IMG submission 34971)
GACCTGCTCCTGTGTCTCAGCGGGCCAGACCAGGGTCACCTGCCACTTAACGCCCTCACGAGCATCGCTCGCGGCTTTGAGCATCTGCTGCGTGACCTTGATGTCAGCCCAACTCACCCCAGCGCCAACCAGCGCATCGATCTTCTCCAGCATCGTCGTCTGGACGTAGTCCGTCTTTCCCCACACCGACCAGCTACACGGTCTCATCTTCCACCTCCGGCCACAGCACTCGCTTGACCCAACTGGTCAAACCGTCGTGGTATGATTCCCATTCGCCCGAGCGCCGGTGCATGACGAAGCACCAACGAGGCATATCAGCGCCGCCATCGTTCTTGATCGGTGGCCCTTTGAGCAGAAAAAATGTTTCGTGAACAAGGCCTTCTTTGAGCGCCTCAGCTTTTTTCACCGCCAGGAGCGGCACCGGACACTTGTCCTGGAAGCTCGCGAGACCGTGGCCCCGTTGCAACTCTGCAAGGCCCGACTTGCGGACCTGCAAGGTGTAGGGTCGGCCGTCGCACTCGAACTCCCACTGACCGGGCCGCACCTCGCGCAGCGCGTCGTCAAGACGTCCATCACAATCGGCCGCCGGCCGCTTGGCCAGCGTCAACACCTCACGCACATCGTCGGCGAACATCGCTGCGGCGATGTAGCGATCCGGAGGAAACTCCTCGAAGCCCGCAACCATGTCGGTCAGCGTGATCATGACCCGTTCCATTCCGGACCCGCGGCGAGATCCAGCAACCGCTGGTTGACCGCGAAGGCGTCGACGACGTACTTGCCTCTTCCGACGAGCCCCCGGTGGACGATGTAGCGCTCGGAGTCGTCCTTGCGGACGTTCCAGTCGAACGCATCGCTCGAGACACCGCCGAACATCATCGCCATGTGAAACATCCACCCGTAGCGGTTCTTGTCCAACCACTCGACGGTCGGATGCATGCGCAACCACTCGAGCGCAGCTCGCTCGGAAAACTCGCCGGGCTCGTGCGGATTGTCGATCTGCCACTCCTCGCCGAGCGAACGGAATGTGATGGGGATGCCGAGGTCGATCGAGTGCTCGAGGCCCAGGATCATGCCGTCGGTCACGCCGCGGTCGCCGTAGAAGACGGTTTTCTCGGCTACGCTGCGCCACTCGAAGCCCGCCTCGATGCCTTTCTTGCGCTCGGACGGGACCGTGTCGTCGAGCACGCCTGGACGGGTGTAGAGACCATGGCTTGCAAACGGTGCCTCGCCGAGCCCCAGGCTGTGAGCCAGAGCCGCGTTCAGGTACAGGTCGTTCAGCAATCCTTCTTCTTCGGTGCTGCCCGCGAAGGGGCTCTCGATAATCACTCGCATCGTCACTTTCCTTTGCTTCCGTCGAGCGGTCCCAGGTTCCTCGGCTCGATCCTGTCGCGCCAGCCGGAGTCGTACTTGTCGAGCAGCTCCTCGGCTCGCTCAAGCGCCTTGAAACCCTCCCCGCTCTTGAGCGGAGAAAAGCACTCGTGGTAATGGTGCATGACCTCGGCCTGCTCCTCCTGCATCTGCCGGGTGCGCCGCTTCCACATATCCCGCTCGTCTTCCATTCGCATGAGCCGGTCCTCGGCCTGCTTGACCCGCTCCTCGAGCTTCTGCTTGCAGTCGGGGCAGAGCCAGCACTCACCGTCCTGACTCGCGCCGCGCTTGCACCGCGGCGTCATGCAAATCCATGACGGCCTGGGGTCTTCCTCACTCATCGGACTCTCCATCTGGGTCGTCGAGCAGCGCCATGGCCTTCTCAAAAACCTTGTCCAGCATGTTGTCGGAGACGACGCGCTCCCTGCGACCGATCTCGAACGTGATCGCCCAACCATCAACGCTCGCCGGCAGGCCGGTGCGGTGCGTCAGGTTGCGAAACCTGTGATCCTGAATCACCGCGAGCAGCTGTGCTCGCCACTGCATCAGGCTCATGAGCTGGCTCTGCATCTGGCGATGGGCCTCTTTGTAGCGGGCCTCACCGAGGCGCTGAGCCTCGTCACACTCGCGCTGATGGTCTTCGTATCCGATCCACAGCTTGCCCTCGAAGGTAGAGAGTCGCTCCTTCATGTACGGCCTCGCTCCCGCAACGACGTGCTTCTCGAAGTCCTTGTCACCCATTGCCGATCCCCTGACTGATCATCACAACCTGCACCGGGCGGCACTTGACCGCCTCGAACAACTCGTAGTCGAACGGCGGCGTATAGAAGCCCTCAGGCACGACGGGGTGTTCCCCGCTCGGGTGCTTCCTGCACTCATCACGCGTGCAGATGTACGTGTCCTGATGCAGCAGCGGGTTGTAGCCCGGCCTCGGGACCCTGAAGTCACCCTCATGACGTGGGTCGATCAGGGCCTTGAAGAACACGTTGTGCCCAAGGACCATCTCCAGCTCGAGCGCCATCAACGGCAACGTGAGCGTTATGGCAGAATCTTCCTCGAAATCGGTCGCGCCGTGAGCCAGGTAGCTCTGGAGACACCACGTCTTCGGGACGTCATCGCCTCGCGTGAGCATCTTGGCCTCGCCGAAGTCCAGCCACAAGAACTCTCGGTCTCTGCCGTAGCCGTCGGTGAGGTAGACCTTCGTGCGGGAGCGCTTCGACCCTCTCGAGATGGACCGCAGATCCGTCATCTTCACGACGCCGAGACTCGGAGGTTTCTCCTCCCAGGTGTACTCGCAGTTGGGGCATTCGATCTTGAGGCTATGCCCGACCCTCCCCTTTATTGCGCCCATGGTTTTGTGCCTTTGTGTTCGGTGTTGTGATGTTGTGCAGCTCAGGCGGAAGCATCCGGACCATCAGGTCCTCAGGGATTGGCCTCTTGCCAGCCATTTGCTTGAGGTAAAAGGGAATGCCGTAGCTGCGGCATTCGGTACGCAGTGCGCGTGCCCAGTCGGGATCCATTGGCCTGTAACCCTGACCGCTCTCGCCGCCAACGACCACGTAGTGAAGCCATTGGGAGGGATCAGCCGCTTTGAGACTGACGGGTCGGAGCAGTGGCTCGATCGAGATCCACCGGCGGTACGCCGGGACAGCTTTGAGTTGACTCAGACGCCTGTTCGCCATTCCCTGATCTTCGATCGACGCTCCGAACCAAACATTCTTTGGTGGGAAAGTCGTGTCCTCGAGCTTGCGATAGTCGAAGCGGGGCTCGGCCGTCTTGCGATTGGCCATGACGACGCACAGCTGCGCCGGCAGCAACTCTGGGTCAATCAGCATCTCATCGAGGGCCGTCCTGAGCGACGGGCGGTCGAGCAGATCGATGAAATTTGTCATCCCCTGCGGGTCTTTGGTCAGCAGAAGAAACTGGTGCTGCGGCGACATGAGCATCGCGCCGAAGGCGGCTGCCTGGTCCTCCCAACGAGCGTTGGGGCAGAACATGTCGCCCATGAAGCTGACGCCGATACGCCTGGGCCTCGTCCACCAGACAGGCTTGATCAACTCATGCGGGTAGAGCTTCACCTGGCCGTTCCAGGAGCCGTTTTCGGTCAGGCCGTGAAACACCTCACCGGGTTTGGCAAAGCGAGCGGCCTGACGCTCGGCCCAGCAGTGGACACACCCTTTGGTTCGGTGGCCATTTCTCCAGGTGCAGCACCCTTTGAGCGGCGACCAGGTCGAGTCCAGATATTCGATTTTTGTATTGTCGCCCATCGTCTACCTGTGCGGAGCCCCGACGGGGAATGTGACCGCCGGGTTGTCGTTTCCGAGCGGATTCGCTTGTCGGTTGCGTGCTCTTGTGGTGTTTGTGCGGGTTGCTGGGTGGACGGAGGTGTTAGTCGCGACGAAGGCCTGGGCGCTCCCGCTCGAGGTCACGCAGGCGCAGAAGATATAGCCGCGGAAGTCACCGCGTTGGGCCGCCTCGACAGTGGTGCGGATGCAGTCATCCGGAGCACCGTGGTGGCAGTCTTGCTGATCTGCCGAGAACGTTCGGATAGCAGGGCGGCTGGGCGCCCCATCGCACGACAGGTACGACCAGCCAGCCCCCACAAAGATGAACAGCACCGCCGCGATGATGAAGGTCATCGCAACGAAGCGACCATCTATCCGCCTACTTTCCTTCGGTCTCGACACGCTTCAGCGCCTCCTGCAGCTCTTTCAGCATGAACTCCATCTGGGTGCTCTGTTGCTGCAGGAACTGCTTTTCGTTCGGGTCCTGCGTCATCTGAAACGCCTGTCCAAGCTGATGCAAGGCTACCTGCAGCTCTGCTTGCCGCTGAAAGGCCATCGTCATGATCAGTGCTTTAAGTGCTGGTGTCATTGCGTCACGATATAGCACATGCTACGTCACGTCAATCAAGATCTTCGGTTTACCAAAGAGACTCGGAACGATTCTGTAATGATCGCCCTCGCTCTTCTCAACGAACGGCAGCTGAGGCAGATGCTCGTCTACCAGCTTGCGGGCCTCCTTGACCGTGAGGTTAGCGTAGTCTGCGACGTGAAAGTAAATCTGAGCGTAAGAAGCGCCCATCGTGTCCGGATTCTCGCCGCTCCATTTATCAATAATCTCGGTCATGAGGTTTTTTGTCAGCTCCGCTCGACCCTCGACATCTGACGGCATGGGCATCGCCGTATAGCGCTTGCGGCGCCGCTCGACCCAATCATGATTGACCCAGACGACGTACAGGCCCTTGCGGTGGACGCCGACGTACTCGCGCTGACCAGCTCGATTCGACATCGTCCCATAGCTGACGTTGGGCGGGATATGGTCCGAGCCGCTGCGGAGCGCTTTGACCAGTTCCATCTGCTTCACTGGTTGTTCGCGGCCAGCGATCGCTCGGTCGGCCATGCGACGGACCGGATGGTCGACGTCCTCAGGACGCAGCTTCATAAAGTTGCATTCCTGCAGCTCGGCCTCCAGCTCCTCGAGCGTGTTGTGTTTCGATATCGCACAAACGACTTCAGGCATTCGGACCTCCCAGCCACTTCGTGACCAGGTCATGAGCTGCCTGGTCCTGCTGCTTGAGCCGCTCGAGCCCCTGCTTCATCCCCTCGAGCATCCCCATGTACATTTCGTGGGCAACGCTCTGCCCCCGCAAAGTCTGCTCGGCAATGGCAATGGCGTCGGACTCGCTCAGGCCGACCGTCTGCAAGTACTTGAAGACGTCCGGATCGATCTTCAAGACGGCTTCCATCGACTCCAAAATCTTCTTTCGGCTGATGTTCTGCGCCCTGGACAGCAGCTCCGCCTCTTTGTCCGTTTTTTTCGCGTCAGACATGGGCGTAGAGTCAGTCATTTATGCCTCCGACCGCCAGATCCGGCTCAGCAAAGATTCCAGCAATCGCCAGCGCTTTCACAGTATTCGTAAAAACGTGGGAGTTGATCTCTCGAGATGTCGGGCTTTTGTTGGTGACATGCCCGACCTCTTCTATGAGCGCTTGAATCTCATCTATGAGCAAATCTGCAATGGCCCTCATTTCCGTTGTCCATCGTCCAGACTTACGTGCCTGCTCCGCGTACTCCTCTGCCCACACAGGGTCACTATCCAGAGAACGAACCAGCTCAATCGCTCGCATGACAAGGTTTTGCGGCAAAAGACAAATCAGCCTTTCGACCTCTGCCATTTCTGGCTGGCGCTTGAGCAGGATCGCCACTGCCTCAGGTGATAAAATACCCATAGCTATGCCTCGGACCGCCACGCTTTGACCCGGCGGAAGTAGCGCCATCGCGGTGTGAAGCGGTGGCAGGTTTCAAAAACGGCAGCTCCCACTCGTATCGCTCGCACTTCGTATGAGCCGGCCAGATGGCGAGCCACCGGGCTGGTGCCCTCTCATCCATGCTTTGCCCTTCCGTGCCGCTTCTCTGGCGAGCCGCTAAAAGTCATCATCTGGCCCCGGGATATTGTAAGACAGCAGAGAGCCCGCTTCCTCCACAGCAGCTGCTCTCTTGTCGTATTCATGAAAGTCTTCGATACGCAACCTGCGAACCGAATAGGCCATTGCCTGTTTGGCAGCAGCCATCGACCACTTCGTCATCATTTCACGAAGAGAATTCGTAGCCTTTGCGAGGCGTCTTCGAAAGAGCCCTAAGAACATCTCCTCCCATTCATCAGAATCCTCCACCCGTATTACCCTTTCATAGTCATAAAGGAGCATGTCGCGACCAGTGCTGTGAACATTAAACCCACTCCGGTCTGGCCCACCCAGGAAATCCTGGATCATCTTCTCCGTCCATCCCCGGTCGAGAAGATCCGACTTGCTCAGCGTGAAAAACTCAGCCGTTTCTTCCTTTTCGCTATCCATCTCCCGCCCTCCCGTGCCGCTCCTCGACACACACAAAGATTCTTTCGACCTCGCGATCACCATCCAGCTCGGCCTTGCGGCGCCGGTACTCCTGACGACGCGCAGTGTGGGTCGAGGCAGTCGGACCGGAAACGCCCTCGCAGAACTCGCCGCGCTTCGCCCCGCAGAAGTCGCACTTGACGAACGCGACGCAGCGGTCCGTCCGCATCCAGTGCGTCTTCATGCCGCAGGGATGCGGCATGAAGCAGTAGCTCCCAGAGACGAAAACGCTACGCATCTTGGCCATCAGCTCGCCAACTTCGTCGGCACACGAACTGCCGGAACGTAGGGGAGCGACTCGTCGCCGCAGATCGTCTCGCTGATCCACTTGGTCAAGACCGCGAGCCACTCATCGTGCGCCTTCGGCCGCATCCCTCTTTCGGCGACACGGCGCATGTTCTCGGCGTCCGGTCGCTCGGTTGTGAAAATCTCGTATCCAGCTCGCTCGAGCTTGGCCCGTGTCTCCTCATCGAGCGGCAACGGGCCACGGCGGATGTAGCAACGTTCGTGGCCACGGCGGTCGTAACGATGGCTCAAGAACCGAGGCCGGGACCCGTGCTCCGACCGAGCAATGTCTTCGACCAATTCATCCTTCAAACGAACCACGTAGTAGGGCGCTGGAACATACCCGACGCTTCCCGCTCTTTTGCCAGCTTTCCGAAGACTCTTCTGAGCCTTCTTGCCCTTCCCCTTCTCGACGATGAATCGCTTGTGGTCGTTGATAATGTCGATGATCATCTGAACGAGAAGCATCCCTGGGCCGTCCTCCGTGGCCATCCAGCGTTTCTCCGAAAACTCGTAGGAAAAAACCTTTGGGATGATCACAGTTCCCCCATCTTTTTTTACAGCGTGGTACAGCTCGGTGATGACAAAGACAGCGTCCTCTCCAAGATCTTCAGGTCTGCCGTATCGAACTTGATAACCCAGAAGGGTCACCTCATCGCCAATAGCTGGGAACATCTTCGAGCCGTAGACCCGATCAAGCCACGCCGACTCATGACGCTTCATATCAACGCCGCGCTCAAGCCCGATCCACATGTTGCGGAATGGGACCTTCTCTGGGGGCTTACACTCAGGGCGCCGATAGAATGATTTGAGGTAGGAGTGGAAAGCCTCCTCACCCTCCTGTTTAACCAATGGCGTCCAGAGCACCGATTCGAGCTGCTCCTGCAGCCGCCACCAGGCCGAAATCGGAAACTCAATGACACGAGCCTCTCTCAGACCTGCCCAAATCAACCGCCAAGTATTACGGAGTTCCTGCACCCCCCTGTCTTGTCGCATATCTGGCTGAGTATTTTTATAGAGCCAGCTCATTAAGAACATGCACGAGTCAACAGCCGCTCGACCAGGCCGGGCATTCATCGGCTCTCCGGTGACCGGGTCGGTGCTGGGCTGCAAGGCGCTATCATCGACCTCGATACTGCTTGGGTCGAAATCCTTATGGGCGAGTATCCTGTTCCAAAGATTCTTTTTGTTCGGGTCTGCCGGGCCGATTCTCGTCTCTCCGTTTTTGTCCAGGTATAGCCGCAGATCGAGGTCTCCCACGTCGCCGAACTCGTCCGGAATCTCGATATTGGTCGGCAGTTTGATGCCACCCGGAGCCTTCCGCTTCGGCACCCCAATCTTCCGCTTCTTCTTTTTCCTCTTCCTGGCCATCGTCACCGCTCTCAGTCGTCAGCCAGCTGGTCAGCCCCCGGATCGAACCAGTTGCACATCGGCAGAAAGGCTGGTCTCGGGAGATCTTCCTCGCTGAAGGGATGCCACCGCCACTCCTCGCACTTCTCTGGCTCGAGGATCTTTGCTTCCTGACGCTCGTCGATCTCGGCGATCAAAAAGAGGGTGATGTAGTGCAAGCCCTCTTTCGGAAAGATGTCGTTCGTGAAGTCGAGCGGCGCCCGCGTGATACGCGCTGGGTCCAGCTCGATGCCCGTCTCCTCGCGGACCTCACGGACGGCGCAGCCAAACAGCGACTCGCCGAACTCGAGGTGGCCACCGGGGAGCGCCCAAGTGCCCGCGCCATGCGACCCCTTGCGCTTGCCGAACAGCACGTAGGTGACACCCCGCTTCTCGTACTTAACAACGACCGCTACGCCGACCCTCGGATGCTTTTCTTTGCTCATCCTAGTTTTTTCCTCATCTGGGCGACTTGCGAAAGGACGTCCGCGACGTCGCCCTTGAACTCGACCCCGTAATCCTCGGCGCCCCAGACGTCACCACCGAAAACGAACTCGGCCAGCGACTCGCCGGCCTTATCGAGCGCGTCCCTGGCCTCGTCGAGCAGCTCATCCGCTCGCGTCGCAACTCCCATGGCTCAGTTCTGCTCACGATTCGGATCGACCGATCCGGCGATGTGAACGTTGACCTCGGGCGTCAGCTGGCCGGACAGCGCCAGCGCAACGCCTTTGCAGTCGAGAGCGCACTCGGGCGTCTGCCCGCAGTATTCGCAGGGCGGGTACACGTAGGTGCATGCGACCGCCTCCACCTCCTCGTAAGTCCCCTCGAGACCGCAGTAGCTGCAGCGCCAACGACGAGGCGGGCTCTTCCGCGGCGGATCGATCGCCACCAGCGAGTTATGAGGGTTCATTTTCGTCTGCTTGCTCATGGACCTCTACCCTTCGCGCCAGCGTTCCGCCGGTCAGTGGGATCTTCTTGATCATGTCGACGCCATACACCGTCGTGATGGGGATACCGATCATGAGCCCTTCGGCGACGTTTTGTACGAAGACGATGGCCGGGATGAACACCCCGCCGAGGCTCAGAATCTCGATGTGCTCACCGGCCTGCAGCGGGACCCCATCGAGGATGTAGGTGTGCGTCGTGTATCTCCTGCCATCGACGAGTGCGCCTTCGCCCTCGGTACGATCGGCGAACTCGACCATGATTGGCTCTGGCTTGTTCCTCATTCTTCTACCGTGTCCTTGCTCTCGTGGTGCGCGACCGACTTGATGGTCAAACGATCTTTAATGATGTTGGCGTCGCCCTTCTCGATGGCGACCCAGCGGCGTCCCTCGCGCTCGCACACATCGGCCGTCGTGCCGCTGCCAGCCATCGGGTCGAGCACCCGGTCGCCGGGCCGCGTCGTCAAGAGTACGCAGCGCCGAACGAGCTTCGTCGAGAGCTGCGGACCCGACCAGCCGGCGGCTTTGTACTTGCGGTGCCGCACCGTCCCGATGTCGGTCCAGATGTCTGAGACACCGATTCCATTCTCATGCAGTTTCGCCCGGTGACCGCCGTAGTCGCGGATGTCTTTGCCGCAGTGACGGCACGTCTCGACGGGCATGCGTATCTTGTTCAGCCGGTCGCTCTTGCCCTTGATGAAGTGGATGATGCCGTAGTGGGCACGGTAGAGCCCCTTGGCCCGAGGAAAACCCTGCGTCACCTTGACGGCGATCCAGTCGACGAACTCCAACTCTCGAAACGACGTTCCCATCAGGAACGACGCCGCCAGGACGTTCCACTTCGGCAGGTTGTAGACCATCAGGGAACCACCAGGCGCCAGTAGTCGTTCGCACTGCATCAGCCATAGATGCATCCAGGTCGTGTATTCGCGCTCGGAGAGCCCGTCATTGACGTGAGCGCCGTACTCCTTCTCGAGGTTGAAGGGCGGGTCGACGAAAATCAGGTCGAACCGCTCCTCGTCCTCGGAGAAGAACGGGAGTAGCTTCAGAGCATCTGCTCGATACAGCTGCCCCAACTCCGTCGTGAAGACGGGCTCGAGAAATATGCTCAGCGATTCGAGGTCAGTCACGGAACGAGTCTCCGATCCCTGGCGAGCCATCTCGGAATGACCAGCAGCCCACTATCCCCATGCCCCTTCACCTCGCTCGTCTCCCCGATCTGGCTCTTCGGGATCAGGACCTCCCTGTCTCCGACCACGACGATGAGTGACTTCTCTCGGTCCTGGAGCACTCCGTCTACCATGACCTCGATGAGATCCTCTCGCTTCGTGAAACGTGCCATCGACCCTTACTTCTTCTTTGCGACCCGATGCAGCGCGAGCCACATCTCGAGCTGCACCGTGCCGTCTTTGACGACCTCTTCAGTATCCAACGGCTCGTCGCCCGGAATACGACCAGGCACGAGAATGTCTATGTTTTTCCGCAGCGGACAGGTCAGCGGAGCACCGGCGTCTTTGCCCCAGACGCCCAACCCTCGATCCTCTTTTGGCATCGCCGGGTGTTTGCACATCCGCCGCTTGAACCAGGGGCAGTCACGATCGTTGCAATCGACCAAATGTATCACGTCCGCACCCCTCAATGTTGCACATGTTACTTGATGCTCGTTCACATTGCAAGGGGTTTATCGAGGCATTTTGTGTTTTTTTCTGAAAATCCTCAGGACGGATTGTTTCAGCGGTGGGAGCGGCCGGTACGGCGCTTGTAGAAGTAGTTCGTGATGTGGTAGGCGATCTCGACCAGCACGATCAGCGCCAGGCAAATGATGAAAAGGATATGCAGCACAGTTGGCCGATTCCCCTCGATCACCAAGTTCCAAAAGAGAAAGGCACTTGCGAAAAATATCATCGGATACTGTGCCCAGCTGCGGAGCAGCGTGTCGCCCTCGAGCTTCACCCCTCTACCTCCTTCCCGTCCAATATAACACGCCAGCCTGCTGCTACCAGCACCGGCGCCAACCACGAGCGGTGACACTTGCTCTCTCTCGCCTTCTCTTTCGAGCAGGCGCAACACAGCGTGTCTCCGTCTTTGACTTCGTAGGAGTCGAGA
>JGI10211J34971_10004558_pt1 | contig 10984 bp, 11 predicted proteins | sample Etolagsediment_FD_34971 | JGI IMG/M metagenome (IMG submission 34971)
GTGTGCTAAGCACAAGAAAGCGACTCCATTGCGGAGAAGCCGAATCAAATGAGGTTACCTTCCTTGGAAACTGAGCTAAAGTAACTGCTCAGATTCTATTGGATCCTAGGACAATACACTAGACCCAGCATTATAATTAATCCCTTCGGGTAAAAGTGGATAAAAACTTATAACAAATAGGGAGAGTTTAAAAAAGTGAATTTATAAATTACATAAATGATTAATGCTATTATAAAAGTATGAAAATTAAATTTACTAATTTGGACATTTTTGCAGAAGTAAAAAACTTACAAAAATTTTTGGATTATAGATTGGTTAATATCTTTGAATTAAGTTCTAAAATTTTTATCTTAAAACTTACGAATAAAATTGAGAAAGTTTTCATCAAACTTGTTTCTGGATTCCGATTTCACACAATTGATGACAAACCAGTTGATTGTAAACAGATGCCAAACACATTTGTTCAAAAGATGCGTAAGCATATGAACAATAAGCGTCTGATCGCAATCACACAGTACGGAATGGATCGTATTATTGATTTCCAATTTGGAGAAAACGAGTATGCACACCACATTATTCTCGAGATTTACTCAACAGGAAATGTGATTTTAACCGATCATGAGTACAAAATCCTCTCTCTCCAGAGACGATACAAGAGTGATGAACTCGATATCAGTGTTGGTCAAGCCTATCCAAAAGAAAAGTTTGAACAAATCAATGCTGAAACAGTTGGACCAAACTTTCTAAAAGTATTTCCTTCAACTGATCCAAAAGAGTTATTGAAAAACTATCAAAATCTTGACTCCCAAATCGACAAAGGTTACAGAATCAAACAATCATACTCACCCTTCTCCCAAAAAGTTGAAGGTGAACAAGAATATGATGATTTTGACTTAATGTTGCGGGAATTTTACAAAGATTTTGATGATAAACAATCAAAATCAGTTATTAAGAAGAGCAAAAACAAGAAAAAGGATAATAAGTATGAACGGGCAAAGAAAGACTTGACTAAACGTACAAAAACCTTGGAGAAAAAGTTGAATAGAAATGAAGATATCGGTCAATGGATTTATGAGAATGCTGAAAAGATCCAACCGATTATGGATAAGATCAGGGGTATAAACAAGAATAACATTGACGATTATGTTTCTAAACTACAAGCTTTTAACATGAAATATAACAAGAAGACTAATACTCTTGTTGTTGATGGTAGGGAACTGGATTGTTCTATGTCTGTTTATGCTAATGGTGATAAGTACTTTACTAATAAGAAGAAGATCAATGTTAAATATCAGAAGACTATTAGTGAAGGAGTAAAAGCTGTTGAGAAGCTAAAATCCCGAGAGCAGAAAAAGAAGAAGAAAGAGGAGATTGAAACGTCATTTGATTACGAAGAGAAATCTTTTTGGTTTCAGAATTTCAATTGGTATATGACTGATGGTTTCATTATTATTTGTGGTAAAACAGCTTCTCAAAACGAGGAACTTGTCAAAAAATACATGAATAAAGATGATATCTATCTTCACGGTAACTTCGACAGATCTCCTTCAGCTATTGTTAAAGCTTTTTCTGGATCTTCGATCCAACCTCCGCTCAATATCTTGTTGAGGGCAGGTGATTTTCTGGTTTGTATGAGTCATAATTGGAAAGCAAATCGTGCTGAAAATGCCTATTACGTAAACAGTGACCAAGTTAGTAAAACTGCACCATCGGGTGAGTATATTAACAAGGGTAGTTTCATGGTAAGAGGAAAGAAGAATTTCCTTCCAGAGTCTAGACTGGAACTTGGTATTGGTGTTCTTTTCATTGATCAACATCAAAAGTTTGTTTCCAATCCTTCAAAAGAGGATAAATTCAAGAGTTGTATTCCAATTTGTGGACCATATATTGATATGAAGAACAAATACAAATTTGTTGCCAAGTTGAAGCCAGGTCGTCAGAAACAGGGAAAGATTATCAGTGGTATCTTGTTCCAGTTTAGGTCCAATAAGGAGGCTACACAGTTAGAACGTTTTCTTATTAAGAAAATTAAGAACGATGAGTGGTGTAAGCTTATTAAAGCTGGTTCAAGACATATTTCATGAAAAAAATGAAAATTATAAGAAAATTTTTAGTTTAAAAATTCTATTTTAATATAGATGAACATTATAGATGGATCAACCTAAACCGAAAAAGAAATTAAAGGGGTTATTTTGAATTTGTACGCGATTTACAGAAGACATTAAAAAGTTTTAGGAGAAAACATACAGAAACAAGATCTACAAAACAAGTAAAAACTATAAAAGCTAGCGAAGATGATAACGTATATTATTTTGGTCAGAGGACCAGCTTAAAAAATCTAAAGTAGAATATATTATGAGGATTTTAACATTGAATGTTTTTATGAGGCCTACATTAATCAATTCTTATTATAACTCTTTTAAAAGTTATTGGAATGGAAAAATGAAATTTAATGAGATATTTTATGGAGATTATAAAGACCATAGATTCGATAAGTTGCTAGATCATATCAAAACGTCGCAATATGATATAGTTTGTTTACAGGAGTTGTTCAATGATGGCATATCAACTCGTGTTAATAGGATGAAAGAGTTTTCAACCAAGAATAATTATTATTTGTACATACCAATGGATATTAAAATGTGTAGAGCTTTTACATCATCAGGTTTATGTATTTTGTCCAAATATCCTATGACGGATACCAATTTTGTTGAATACAATACTTTTATTCATTTTCCGAATGTATTGTCCAATTGTGGGTTTATTCATACGAAAGTGAAAGTAAAAAATCAAATAGTTAATTTATTTAATGTTCATTTACAATCTGGGCATTTGAAGAGACAAGATGATGTCAGGTTCAAGCAGATTGATGAGATATATGAGTATGTGGTAAATAATGTTTCTAGGAAAGAAAATGTTATAATAACTGGTGATTTTAATGCAAATCAAAAGTTATGGAAATATATTGATGATAAATTCGCAGATTACGTTGATCCATTCATCGATAGTATGCTCAATGATATTTATACTTTTAAAAGATTTGGTACAAATGAAGTACAAAGATTCGATGGACTTCTCTATTATCTTCCCAATCTTGAATATACAGATGTTAAATCAGTTGTTGATCCTATCAAAATAGAGAAAATTGGATATTTTGAGCAAATATCTGATCATCATGCAATTATTACTGATATTGTGGAAGTTTAATAAATAAATTCGATGACTCTTTCTGCGAGTTTTACACCAATCCTTCTTTGTTTATCTCCAAAACGTAACTCACTTATCTCCTTTTTTAACTCAGCTTTTTCTTCTTCACTTTGATACTTCAAAAGAATATCTTTTAAAGATCCAATTTTTTCAACAATAAGTCTAGCAACAGTATTCGATACTTTTGGTATTTGTTGAAATTGAACTACCTTATAAACATCAGGTGTCATATTCTTCTTCTTTGTCATATTACAAACCACCTCACTATAACAAGAATTATCTCCACTTTCAACAACTTCTCCATATATATCCTTTACATATTTCTCCAATCTCGTATAAATATCCTTTATAAATTTCATTGTGTCATCATAACCATTAACATGAATAACATGGATATTATCCCTCAACATTGTATTTATCTTCACTCCGACAAATGTCTTTTCACTCATTTTTGTTTTCCATAACCCACTTGTAGAACCCTCTATTAAATAAATTTTACGCACATTTCTATGTAAAGCCTTTTTAATTCTCTTTTTTTGCTCTTTATACCTTCCGTCATATAAAGAATTGGATAAATCCATCATTTTCTTCCTCTCAATAACTATAATTGGTACTCCTTCTCGTTCAAATACAATATCACCAAGATCCAAGCTATCTTTTTGGAATTCTAACTCTTCATCTGAACTGAAGGACTCCACTAAATCTTGCTCACGGTAGTCAATTTTGAGTACAAAACTCATTACATAAAAGAGAGAGTCTCTCTTTTAAACTCTTTCTTATTTGTAAAAAAATGCGAAAAAAATGATTTATTTAATTCAAAATATAGTATATAGTTGAATTAAATATGGAATTAACAACAAGAGAATTATATAATCAGGTGTCCGACGATGTTAAAAAATTGCGTAAGGAATATGGTTTGCTTGCTACGCAGATGCGTGAGTTGAAAAATACAATGCGTGAATTGAAAAGAAAAGAAACAAAGATCAAAGAAACAATTGACCAGAAATTATCTGAATCAAAATTGTGGGAACTTTATGGTGATCTGTATGGAAGAGTTTCAACTTTTTACAAAAGAACGATGGATAAGATATATAAAACAATTCCAAATATTAGCACAAAGCTTACAATGAGACTTATTGAGAAAGCGGAAACAAGAGGAGCGAATATTTTTCAAGATTATGACACTCAAGAAAAATTAGAACAACTCAACAAAGAACTCGTCAAAGTTGATTACTCAATCAAAAGATATCTTACCAAAGATACGTATGATAATTATGTTTTTCTACAAAGAACCATTATGAATACTTATGATAGAAGAAAAGAAGCACAAAATAAATTTATATACTAAAATCATAAAAGTACTTAAAGAGATAATTATATATAGTATTGTGAAGGCCCTGTAGTACAATGGTTAGTACGGCTGACTGTTAATCAGTTAATCTGAGTTCAATTCTCAGCGGGGCCTCTGTTATAAAATTTTAATTATTTTAAGGCTAAAATAATTAAAAAGCATTAATCTGTGGTCATTTGTTTATAACATTATTTGGATTTTTTTTATAAAATACTTGATAAAGTCGTTTCATTTTTTTGGAATCCATTAGTCTGTTGCGGGGTGTTTTTAATCTGTAACATACAAATTTCTTGGGTATATCTCTTCTTCTTAAAGGGAATTTCTTCACAAATAAATCACATCTTTTTACTCTAATGTATGGTGTTTTTAGCTCTCTTTTGAAAAATTGTGATAATTCGACATCATCGCATCTGTGTATACGGATTTTGTTTGTGTTTTGTGTGATATATTTGACCAAATCTTTGCTGATTGTGATATTTGTTCCTGTTATAAAGGTATGTTTTTCAACTCTTCCAGCAAGGCAATTTTTTTTTGGGAGTTTATTAAGAACTTTTAGTAGACCTTCGAAATTCCAGAATGTTGATATATTTGTTCTCACAACGTAATCAAAATCGTAGTTTTTTAAAATATATGAGAATGCCATAAGGGTTTTAATAAGAATTCCCGGTCTCAAAGATTCAGAACAATCGAAGAAAAGATCATGTTTACAATGTGGAACGGAACTTTTTGGAACTCTTCCATAAATAAAAAATGTCTTGATATCTGGATGGTTGTTCATAAATTTCATCATTACTTTTTTGTTTTTGTTATAATAATTTGATGGAGATGCTATTACTAAAAGTATTGCTTTGTATTTATGTCTTTCTAATGACATTTGTTATATAATGGCTAGAAATTATTATAACTATTTTGACATAAAACAGAATCGATAATTGATATTACACCATGAATTACGACCTTTTAAGATCACAAGATTTCCTGACTAATTATGTTAAAACAAAAAAAGATGTATTATTGTTTCAACTTAAACTAGCCAAAAAGGCCATTAATTCTTCACGTAAAGAGTTGATATATACTCCTTCTTATAATGAAGATCATCAACTTTTACAATTGTTATTAAGTAAGTGTACAAAAACAGAAATAAATAAGGCAGAACTATGTAATTCAGATGATGAGCTTCCTTATGATGATGAACTTTATAAATTCATTACTTTTTCGATATATTCAACACCAATTATCTTCAAGAAATCTTATTTGATAAAGGGTATTGAAAATCTCGAACAGTTTGAGGTTCAAAACACATATGAACAGGAACAACAATTGGCCAAACATGGTAATAAAAGATGTTATTTATTTCATGGAAGCCGTATGGAAAATTGGTACTCTATTATCAAGAATGGTATTAAGATATGTTCAGGAACAAAACTTCAATTGAATGGTAAGGTTTATGGAAATGGTATTTATTTGTCTGACGATGTTAAATTTGCCACAGGATATTGTGATAGTGGTATTGTTGGTGTTTTTGAAGTTATTGGGAATAAAGAGTTGTATAAAAAGACCAGAACAATTTATGTAGTGACTGATGATACTAAATTGGTTTTGAGATATTTCCTTTCATTTAATAAGAACAACAAAACAGAAGTCTTCAAAAAGATAAATGAATGTTTCAACACAACTATTTATAATGAAAAAGCCAAAGTCAAGAAAAAGAGTACATCATTCAGAGAAAAGAGAATTTACAAAGAATTATCATGTATTGGTGATAAATTTATGCCAATTGATGGTGATTTATATATGTGGAAAGCTTTATCGAAACCAACTGATTTTGATAAAGATAGTAATATAAGAAAAGATATGATCAAGTATGGTATCCCTCATGTTGAATTCGAAATAAAAGTTCCAGAGAAGTATCCTTACGAACCTCTTTTTGTAAGAATTGTAAAACCTATTTTCAAGTATAGAACAGGTCATATTACTGTTGGTGGATCTATTTGTGTAGATATATTGACGCCTTTGAGATGGTCACCAGCAATGAAAATACAGAGTACGATTGAAACAGTTGAAAGTTTAATTGTTGATGCCCAGATTGATAATACAACTGATAAGCAAGAGTATAAACGTGATGAAGGATTAAAAGCTTTCAATAGAGTCGCAAAAGATCATGGATGGTTGAGTTGATTTACTTTATGTAATAATCAATATCGATAAGAACTGCATCATCACCACCAATATATTTTCTTAAATTGATATCTTGTTGACACTCTACGCAATCTATATGTATCCAATCAGGTTGTTTCATTTTGTAAACAATATAACATCCATTTTCTTCTGAATATTCGAATCCAAAAATGTTTTTTGATTCGAATCCCATTTTTTCCACATTTCTCATAATTTTTTTATTTAATAATTTCAAATATTTATTGATCATTATATATAATAAAAATAAATAACATTTTAAGTTTAAAAAAAGTAGAAGAAAAAACTGGTTATAATAAATGAAGATACCAAAAATAATTCATCAAACATGGAAAACAAATAATATTCCAGAGAAATGTAAAAAATGGGTCGCATCTTGGAAAGAAAAGAATCCAGATTGGGAATACTGTCTTTGGACAGATGAGGATAACAGAAATCTCATCAAAGAGTACTTCCCAAAGTTCCTCAAAATATATGATTCATATAGTAGACCAATATATCGTGCAGATATTGCCCGTTATTGTATTATTTACATTCATGGAGGAGTTTATGCCGATCTTGATTTCGAATGTTTGAAACCTCTTGATGAACTCATTAAAGATGATTCATGTTTCTTTGGTTTAGAACCTAAAGAACATTGGAATGGCAAACATATTGTTTGTAATGCACTTTTTGGAGCAGTTCCTAAAACAGATCTCTTTGTTTATTTCTTGCGTGAAATTTACAACAGAACAGTCAGAAACAGTTCAAGAGGTCCTGTTGGATTGACTGGGCCCAAGTTGGTTACAGATGTTTTAATGATGAAAGGAACAAAAGGAGTTAAAATATATCGATCTGATGTATTTTATCCAGAGTGTGCTAAGAACGACAGTAAGATACAAAATAGGATGATGGTAATAAGAAAAGGGCAACAGAAATTGAAGAACGCTTATGCTACTCATCACTGGATGAAAAGTTGGTTGAAGGGTAATAAATGCTAAATTTTTAAACCAAAAAAAAATGATTTTGTTTTTATTTGATTGATTTCCACATTGTATTAAACATGACTACAACAATAGATTACAACAAATTTCATTCATTGATTGATGATATGAAAGTAAAAGATGTTGAAAATGAAAAATTGAAGAAAGAATTGGAGGAACTAAAGGAAAAATACAGTGCTATGCGATCAAAGATTAAACGTCTTTGTGATAATGGTTACTACAAAGAAAACAAATTCTGGCAAAAATTGGAAAAGGAAGCTCCAAATTTCTGGAAGGTTTTATCCAATATTGATACTCCTGAAAATATGGAACGTTATTTGTTCCAGTTGGGATGTTTTATGAATAACCGAAGGACTAAAAATCATTTGGTTATTTGTGGCCCATCACCTTCAGGAAAAGATGTACTATTAAATCTTGCTAGAAATATTGGCGAAAATATATATATAGAAACTGACTATACGTTGTGTAATAGATCAAATTCTATCCAATTGATTGATAATAAAATAAAATTTTATCCATTTATATTGGGATGTGATTTCGACACTTGTGAAAAAATTAACAAATGTTTAAGATTTGCAAAATATAATAATAAATTCATAAAATATTTTAACACATTATATGGTCCAATCCATACATATTATTCTTGGAAATCACCAATGATTACTGCTACGTATCTTGATCCTTCTGGAATAACAGAAGATTGTGATATTATTCATATGAAAAATAAAATCGAAAGTGAAGCTATGGATCACTCTCTTGGAGATAAGATCAAAAGTGAAATGGACACAATAAAATCAGTTTGCTCTGACATTTTCAAAATGAGAAAGAATGAATTGATTGATTTCAACTAATCCACTAATTATAAATTTTTCCACCAATACCATCATGGTACATATAAACAGATGGACAAATAAAATAAGCTTTCATACTTTCAGTAATACTATAACCTTCGGTCAAAAATTCCATTTTTGCAACATCAACTCTTTTGAAATTAAGCATATAATTTGCATGATTATTAAAATCCAAACCGTTAACGAGTGGTACTATTTTTTTATCATCATCATATTTAAGTTTTATATGATATCTATTATTCAATTTAAGTACAATATTATCCATTTTTCTTTCTGGAATGAAAAAATAAGCTGGGTTATATAAACTTAACCATTTATCATTTTCAATTTCCACTTCTTTAACACAATACACTGGTGTTTGAAAACTTGTTCGATCATCATTCAAGTTTTGATCAACATTAACAAGAAGGGATATTTCTTTCTTCTCAACGTTCGGTTTATATTTAAACTTCAACTTACAAGTTTGGTAACGTGTTGGTAAACCATATTTAAACATAAAACATGGTATACAATCTCTTTTCATTTTATAAAAATCTTGTAATTGTTTGAATATACTTGTTGGGATATTATCAAGTATTTCATAATCATTATCAAAACCTTTTCTGAAACCAATAACAACACTTTCAATTAAATCAATATCGTCAGCGTTTTCAAATCTTAAATTTGATAAAATATTAACACCTGGCAACTCAATATATCCATCTTCTGTCGTGCCTTTCCAAACTCTTTCAAACTTACTTTTCGACAAATATATTTTATAATCTGGATTAGGATACTCTAAATGTCTATCGATACATCCTTCAAACATTTTTTTCAAATAATATAAGTTATTCAAATCTTCATGAACCTCTATTTTAACACCTTGAACCACAGGTACACTTTGAACCACAGGTACACTTTGAACCACAGGTACACTTTGAACCACAGGTTCACCTTGAACCACAGGTACACCTTGAACAATAGGAACGGGATTTGGTCTTGGTCTTGCACAAACTTTTACAGCTGATTGTTGATTCCCCATAATATATGTATCGTTTAATGTCTTTTTAAGATAAAAAAATTGAACAAAATATTATAAAACCAACGAGACATTAATATTAAGTATGACGGAGGAAAATCCTTTGTTTTTTTTGTTGAAAAAGTATCCTGATGCTGATTGGGATATGGAGCTTGTCTCTGAGAATGAGAACGTTACGATGAAATTTGTTAAGAGTAATCCAGATTTGGGATGGAAAGTGAAATATCTTTCGAAGAATCCCAATTTAATTTGGGATTTTGTGAAGAAACGTGTTTTTAGTGATTGGGATTGGGTTGAGCTTTCAATGCATCCATGTGTAACGCCAGAGATTGTCGAGCGTAATCATACGATGCGTTGGTTTTGGCCATCAATGTCTTGTAATCCTAATCTGACAATTGAGTTTTTGAGGAAATTCAAGCATCGCGATTGGAATTGGTTGATTTTGACAAAGAATGCAGCTTTCACAATTGAAATGATCTTGTCTAACAGAGATTTGCCATGGAAACTTGACTTTCTTTGTAAAAATCCTAACTACAAATCTCAACATAAGCCCGCTAGCAGTTCTTATGTGAATTTCGATGATTTGTCGAGAGACCCAAAATTGACAATAGAAATTGTGAAGAAATTTCCTGCTGAAAATTGGAGTTGGTATCATGTTTCCAAGAACGAGGGTATAACGATGAAGGATATTCAGGAAAATCCTGACCTACCTTGGAAAGAAACCGTTGCTGAAAATCCAAACATGACTCTTGAGTATGTTGATGCTCATCACGATGACCCCAATTTTTCATTCAAGTTCTTATCAGCAAACAAGTTCACAAAAATGAAGGAAAGGCAGATGCGTATCAAGGATCGCAAAACAGTTTATCCACTCATGGTAAAGAAAATGGGCAAGGTAATGTCTCGACACATTGTTGAGACTTATTTGTAACGTCTTCTACACATTGTTGAGACTTACTTGTAGTGATTTTTCATTTTTATAAACAATAAAAACAAAAACAATTTAAAGAGTTTCCAAGGTATTTAAAGTATCAAATGGAAGATAATTTGGTGTATTCATTCAATGGAGTGAATGATGAGATAATAAAAGTGTTTTTGCCGAAGTTTGAGATTGATATGGACACCATGAAGCAGATAAAGCAAATGACTAATGATAAAGGAGGTATGATTTTAAAAAATGTAAGAATTATGCCTGATTGTCACAGAGGACATGGATGTTGTGTAGGATTAACAGCTCAAATAGAAGATAAGATTTATCCAAGGTATGTTGGAGTGGATATTGGTTGTGGAATAAGTATGTATCCATTAAATATTAAGTTGAAACCAAAGAAGATACCAAAAGTTGAGCAGTTAATAAGAGCTATGATCCCAATGGGAT
>JGI10211J34971_10004561_pt1 | contig 10981 bp, 10 predicted proteins | sample Etolagsediment_FD_34971 | JGI IMG/M metagenome (IMG submission 34971)
GGGTCTGGTAAACTTTAAGTACCACAAAGGTATCTTAAAGTATGACTACAACGGGTAAAAATAGGTATTACAATCGTTCGCATATTTCAGAGGGTAAATTTAGGCAGCTCATAAAGTGTTTTTCACTCGATCTAAATGCCCTCGAAACTTCAAATCTTACAAATATTTCTCATGTAAGTTGCAAAAAGATTTATCATAAACTTCGTATCCATATTTTTAACCATCTTCTAGATAGTGAACAATCTTATGGAGAGTTTGAATGTGATGAGAGTTATTTTGGTGCAAAACGTATCAGAGGTAAACGTGGTCGTGGTGCAGCAGGAAAGACACCTGTATTTGGATTATTAAAAAGAGATGGCAATGTCTATGTGCAAATAGTCAAAGATTGTTCTAAAGAGCAACTTATGCCTATTATAGAGGGGAAAGTACTAGAAGGCAGCACCATTCATACTGATGGATGGAAAGCCTATGATGGTTTGGTTCTTAATGGATATGATCACTATAGAGTCTATCACTCTAAGGATGAATTTGCTAGAGGTAAAGCTCATGTCAATGGCATTGAATCTTTCTGGTCTTTTACTAAAAGAAGACTTTCTCAATTTAATGGATTAAGTGATGATACCTTTTATCTACATCTCAAAGAGAGCGAATTTAGATTCAATAATAGACATAATGATATTTATGCTAAACTACTCAAGAGTTTAAGAGAAAATCCTCTTTAAACTGACAAAAAATTGGGGCTAAAGTTTACCAGACCCTAAACATACACACTTTCTGCACACTCATCCAATATTCTAAATTTATAAGTAAAAAAGGATATACAATGATAAAACGAAGAGAATTTTTAACACTTAGCTCTATAGCTGCATTATGGATAATAACTGGATGCAACAACAAATCGGACTCATCGTCTACAAATATTGCAGCGACAAAACCATTACCTATTCCTAAACTTTTAACACCTGTAAATAAGAATGGAGTAAACCATTATGATCTTTTTGTGCAGGAGGCAACACATGATTTCTTCAATGGAGTTCCTACTGAGACTTTTGCCATAAACAGTACCTATCTTGGTCCCACTTTACTCATGCAGAATGGTGACACCGTCTCTGTGAATTATAAAAACACCCTTAATGAAGTGATCACAATGCATGGACATGGTATGCATGTACCTCCTTCCATGGATGGTACGGCACATCAACCAATTTCTCCAGGGGAAACATGGTCAGCAACATATACTGTAAAACAAAAAGCATGTACAAACTGGTATCATCCTCACACCATGAATAAAACTGCTGAACATGTATATAAGGGTTTAGCAGGACTTATCATTATTGAAGACAAAGAAAGTAAAGCTCTTGACCTGCCAAAACGTTATGGTATAGATGATATCCCTTTGGTGTTGCAAGATAGAAACTTCTCTAATGGACAAATAGACTATGATCCAGGTATGCGAGATATTATGCACGGCTATACAGGGGGCACATTTATTGCCAACGGAGCCATTGAACCTATTCTTGATGTAGAGGCCAAAGAGATCCGATTTCGTATATTAAATGGCTCAAACTCATCCATATATGAACTTGGTTTTTCTGATGGTAGGAGTTTCAAACAGGTAGCTACAGATAATGCTTTCCTGGAGTCTTCTGTTGAAATGAGCAGAGTTATTCTCTCTCCCGCAGAAAGAGTGGAAATCGTGGTAGATTTCAGTGAAGCACTGAACCAAAACATAATTTTCAAAGATTTTAACCATAATAAAACGTTTGTAACAGTAAATGTCAATAAATCAGCGACACAGATTACTAAAGTACCCGAAAAACTGACTACGCTTACAAAACTAGACCCTAGCACGGCACAAAAAACACGATCATTTGTACTCTCTGGTATGATGGGTAATTTTAAGATCAATGGAAGATCAATGGACATGAACCATATAAATGAGAGTGTGCCACTTAATGAAGTGGAAATATGGGAAATAACCAATGATATGATGGTAGATCATAATTTTCACATACATGCCACGCATTTTGTGATTATAGAAAGAAATGGAAGCAGTGCAAATGTAGCAGCCAATGAAAAAGGATATAAAGATGTGGTCTATATCCCAGCATTTGAAAGCGTAAAGTTCATCGTAAAAATGACTGACTATGCCAATTCAACAGTACCATACATGTATCATTGTCACTTCTTAGAACATGAAGATGCAGGTATGATGGGTCAATTTATAGTAACAACATAAGGAAGGAAGAAGACATGAAGTGTGTTATGCACAATTGGGATAAGTAGCTTTTTTAAGAAGTAAATCTTACCCCTGTGTAAGTACATTGTTTTGTGAAACCAACAACAGGTTGCACAAAGACATCACTATATTAAATTGTTTATTTGTCAAAAAACAAAATAAATTCTGTTCCAACGTCTACAGTGGATACTAAATCTATTTTTATACCATGCTCATCACAAATAGTCTTTACAATATTAAGACCTACACCAAAACCACCTGAATACTTCGTCGCACGATTAAACTTTTTAAATATCTCTTTTTGTTTATCCTTCTCAATACCGATACCTTCATCTATTATCTTTAATCTCTTCTTTTTGAGTGTAAGCGTAATAGTTGACTTAGGAGAAGAGTACTTAATCGCATTTCCAATAAGGTTTCCAAAAAGAAGTGTTGCCTGTGCTTCAGGTATGCTAAAAATGGTTTTTTCAAGATCTGCATCAAACTTTATACGTTTCATCTCGGCTAGCGGTTGATAGTATTCGATACTCTTCTCAAGTATTTCCTTCATATCTAATGGTTCTGAAACATCTTTCTTATTTGAAAAATTCAAATAAGTGAGTGAGCGATAAATATCATATAGCTGCCTAGTGCTAATAGAGATATTATTTAATGTTTTACGCGTATATTCTCCCTGCTTTAATGCTTGATCAGTTGCCATAGAAAGTGATGTGATAGGGGTATTAAGCTCATGTGTGACATCATTGATAAAGCGCTCTATTTGCACTACACGTTGACGTACGGGCTTCATGAAAACTTTAGAGAGCATCCATGCAATAACGGCTACAAAAAATGCTATAATGACTAATACTTTTAGTACATCTTGTTTCAAAGTATGTACCTCTTTAGCTAAGGTATTTGTTTGAGCTACAACATAAGCGATATTGAGATGTTCTCTGGGTGCACTGGAGACAAAAATATAATAACCATCGCTTTTAAAATAACCTTCTTTTATGGGCATATCAGGCTTAATCAGTTTACCATCTACTACTGTGCCATGTATATCGATATAAGCAAGGGTCACATCTTTTGGATCAGAAGATTTTATTAACTTCAAACCTCTCATATGTGCCATGATAATTTCACCTGATTTTACATCTGCAATGTGTTGTAATTTATAGTAGGTTTGTGTCTCTAGGGCATTTTTTTGTGCTTTATAATACCAGTACCCTATGCTGGCAAGAAAAATGAAAGAAGAGACTATGTAAAGACTAAGGAATGAATAAAAGGATTTTTTCTCAAGATCATTCATATGTATATCCCAAACCTCTTTGTGTTATAATTTTATCTGCACCTATAATTTCTCTGAGATTACGTATATAAGAACGCAATGTTGCATCACTTGGCAGTTCATCAAACCCCCAAATATTTTGCACTAACTCTTCTTGGCTAATAAGCCTATTTGAATGAGCGATAAAGTAGTCCAAAATGTCGGCTTCTTTAGGTCGTAATCTGGTGTCGGTACCAATACCTTTCACTATATGAGTACGAGGATAATAGATTAAATTATCAGAAAGCTCTACAGGGATATCTTGTTCTATATGAAATAGCACTTTACTTTTTTCTATGCGAAGTTTTAATTCTTCAAGCTCAAAAGGTTTTCTTATGTAGTCATGCGCACCTGCATCAAAACTCTTTTTTAATTTTTTTGTATCTTCATAGGCTGTGATAATGATGGCCGGTGTAGTATTATTAAATGAACGGAGTTCTTCAAGAAGAGATATACCATCTTTACCAGGAACATTAATATCAAAGATAAAAAGGTCGTAAAATCCTTCATCAATAAACTCCTGAGCTTCAGAAGAGTCAAAGGCTCTATCAGTTTCATAGAATTTATGTAAATAATCCGTCACAATATCCCCTAAAACAGGATCATCTTCCATTAGTAATATTTTCATTTTAAAAAATTCCTTTTTTCTTGTAAGTATTTTACTATAACTTTAAATTTCTAAGTCGTAGCGAGTTGCCTATTACGGAGACAGATGAAAAACTCATAGCCGCTGCAGCAATTACAGGAGACAGGAGTATGCCAGAGAATGGATACAATACGCCCGCTGCAACAGGTACGCCTAAAGAATTATATATAAAAGCAAAAAAGAGATTTTGTCGTATGTTTCTCATTGTACTTTTACTCAGTTTTATTGCCCTGACTATACCTGTCAAGTCTCCTTTTACCAACGTAACTCCGGCACTTTCCATCGCAACATCTGTACCTGTACCCATAGCGATACCTACATGTGCTTTAGCAAGTGCTGGCGCATCATTCACCCCATCTCCAGCCATAGCAACTACTTTATCTTCGGCTTGTAGTGCGGCTACTATATTAGACTTTTCTTCAGGAGAAACTTCAGCTTGAACTCTATCAATATTGAGTTTATTTGCAACTGCTTGTGCTGTGGTTTTGTTGTCCCCAGTAAGCATGACTACTTTAATGCCTTGTGCATGTAGTTGTTCTATAGTTTCAGGGGTGGTCTCTTTTATGGGATCCATCACGCCCACCACACCAGCAGCTTTGCCATCTAAAGCTATTAGCATTACAGTTTGTCCTTCTTTTCGGTACTCTTCAGAGAGAGTTTGTAAATTACCTGTTTCTATACCCAACCCTTCAAGTAGTTTATAGTTTCCTATAGCCACCTTTATCCCATCTACAACACCTGTTACACCTTGCCCTGTAACAGAGTTAAAATCTTCTGTTTTACTTAAATTCAACCCTTGCTCTTTTGCCCCTTCGACAATAGCTTCTGCCAAAGGGTGTTCACTGGATTGTTCAATCGTTGCAACTACACTCAGCAAAATATCTTTATCTACTCCGTCTTCTACTTCCACAGTCACTAGCTTAGGTTTTCCCTCGGTGAGTGTACCTGTTTTATCTACCACAAGCGTATCAACTTTTTCCAATATCTCTAATGCTTCTGCATTCTTGATAAGTACCCCCATAGATGCACCTTTACCTGTACCCACCATGATTGAAACCGGTGTTGCAAGTCCAAGTGCACAAGGACAGGCAATGATCAGTACTGCTACAGCAGAGACCACAGCATATGCCAAGCGAGGCTCAGGTCCCCACATATACCATCCTGCAAATGCAAGTATTGCGATGAACACAACTATTGGTACAAAATAACCTGAAACCAAATCTGCAAGTTTTTGTATAGGTGCACGTGAACGCTGTGCATTGGCTACCATATCTACTATCTGGGAGAGTAAGGTGTCAGCACCTACCTTCTCTGCTTTTATAAGTAAAGAACCAGTGGCATTTACAGTCGCACCTATGACCCTGTCTCCCTCTTTTTTAGCTACGGCTATAGACTCTCCGGTGACCATAGACTCATCTATGTTGCTTTCTCCTTCTGTCACTATGCCGTCTACAGGTATCTTGTCACCCGGACGGATACGCAGGACATCGCCCACCTGTACTTCTTCTAAAGAGATGTCTTCTTCTGCACCGTCTTTCCTTACTATACGTGCAGTGTTAGGTGCCAGTCCCAGAAGCATTTGTATGGCAGTATTGGTTTGGGAACGTGCACGAAGTTCAAGTACTTGACCCAGTAAAACCAGCGTAACAATGACAGCCGCCGCTTCAAAGTAAACATCTACCAATCCACCTTCCATGTGCATCTCCGGCGGAAATATCTGTGGCAGTAACAATGCAAACATACTGTAAAGCCAGGCAGCACCCACACCCAATGCAATAAGAGTGAACATATTAAGATTCCATCCCTTTACAGAGTTTACTCCTCTCACAAAGAACGGCCACCCACCCCAAAGTACTACAGGTGTGGCAAGAGCGAACATGAACCACTGTACAGTAGACATGGAGAGCCACTGCGGTAACCATGAGGGTATTAGGTCTGCAATCATTGCTAAAACAAAAACAGGCAAGGCAAGCACTGCACTTACCTTAAAGCGTCGTGTCATGTCATCTAGCTCTTCAGTGTCTTCTTCCCCTGCCTGTATTATCATAGGCTCAAGTGCCATCCCGCATTTAGGACAAGCTCCCGGACCTTTTTGTTGGATTTCAGGATGCATAGGACAGGTATAGATAGCATCCGTATCTGCACTTACACCTTTGAGTTGTTCATGTGTATGATGTGTATGCCCCTCTTTAAAAATTGGTTTGCAGCTCTCACACTCTTTGGCAGACGTTTCATTGGTTATCTGTACATAGTTATACGGGTTTGCACTGAATTTATGCTGGCAGGAATCTGAGCAGAAGTAGTAACTCTTACCTTCATATTCCAATTGATATTCCGTATCTGTTGAAACATCCATGCCACATACAACATCTTTTATAGTGCCACTCATCACAGATCCTTCTATTTTTTTAATGATATATCTAAAGTGTGTATGTAGTGTGCAACAATATCTACGCTATAGAAAAAGATATACTTTTTCCTAACTCTAAGTGTATTATATATATGGACACCACATGTACAATACACTACACACTCCATGCACATTTCGGAAGTAAACTATAATATCATTGAATAGAAAGGATATGCAGTGTTAAAAAATTTATTTATCTTCTTATTTTTACTGTTTGGTACAAACTTGGTAATGGCGGAGGAATTACGACATCATCAAAATGTTGATGGTATGAATATCTATCTTGATGTTTTCCCTTTAGAGCTCACAGAAAAGGATAAAAATATGCATGGAGGATTTACAGATGTGAAAGATAATTACCATATAGTAGTTACCCTGTTTGATATAAAATCAGGGAAACGCATCACTGATGCTACCCTTCAGGCGAGTGTTGAACCATTAGGTAAAAAATACCAAACTAAAGATCTTGAACCAATGTATGGTGAATTAAATTATGGAAACTATTTTACTATGTACAAGGCAATACATTACAATGTTAAAGTTGAAATACAAAGAGCAGATAAAGAATCTAAATCTGTTGCCATGTTTATATTTAAACGGCCACAGGACAAGTAAAGCTAGTACTGACTCCATGGTTATCTATATGGCATTGATAGGTATCTTGGTTATTTTTATAGGTGAGAAATTATTCTTGCACGATATAAAACTTGAAAAATAGACCAGAAGATAATACGTACTACTTTTCAATCGTTTCAACTTGTAATAATTCTATCGACTTAGTTGCCCATTCCACCAGTTTTTTCTTTTCTGCATCTGTTAATCTAGAATCCCAGTGTGCTAAAATATAACGTAGTGGTGGCATACCACCTTTTGTACCAATCTTTTTAATACTTTTAAGATCATCTAGTGGTGATTCGTGAGAGATGAAAGGAAAGTCTTTACGCATATCTATGTGTTCTTTTGCCTCACGTATATCTTTATCCATCATTTGTTTTACACCAGGAATTTTATAATACCAGGGTATATTTTTTACATCTGCGTGACAGTCAAAACACTTTTTTTCAAAGATTGGTTTAATATCTGTAATATATGTTTTGTTGATCTCTGAATAGATCATTGTTTTCACCATAGTGGAAGATTGTATGGAAGTTTTTTGTATTTCGGTTATCTCATTTTTATGACTGACTTCCCCATGTGCCGACACTAGAGCAGGAGACAAAGCCAAGACAACTATTGCAATGCATTTGTTTGAAGTTATTGTTCTTATGATTAATCCCTTGGTCGATTAAATATGAATTTCGCAATAGACTTTGCCTTATTCTCTGAACGCATTATCTCAATATTGACTGTATAGGGTGTTGTATTTGAGAGCGTAAAGTAGTTTCCGAAACTTCTTAGGTTACCGTGCATTTTTTCAAGTTCTTTGGTCTGGCCTTTCATGCCCAATGGTATAACGGTAGCTTTGACCTTGACATCTCTGATACGCTCTTTAGACTTACTGTCAAAAATAGCAATGAGTATATGATAGGTATGCTCCTTATAGGCAGCACTGCCATGCATATCTGAGTGATCTTTTATAAGTTGTGTAGGGAGCACACCCAAATAAATACTCATCCCATCAATGATCTGATGCCGTTCTGTATCATTAGCTATTGCAAAGCTTGTGCTGAAAATCAAAAACAAAAAAATAACTATTTTTTTATATAACATAACTGATCCTTTTATGTAATGATCATCCTGATCACTCTGTAGTGATAGGATGTATACTTTCATACCTCTAAAACCAAAACCTGACACCAACCAAAAGATTGGTTTCATCTACAGGATTATAGTCACGGGTATTGCCAAATGTTTTTTCCCAAGTCACTCCAATATAAGGTGCGAACTCTCGCACAAACTCATAACGCAAACGCAAACCTGCCTCTATAGATGAAAGTCCTGAGCCAATATTCATTTTGGAATCATCTTTCGTATAGAAATCAGCTTCTAAAGATGGTGTAAGTATAAGTTTCTGAGTAAAAAGTGCTTCATACTCTGCATCAAGACGCAGTCCGACATTCCCATCAGAATTGACAAGAAGTGCGGCTCTTGTTTCAAAGTAGTAAGGTGCTAATCCTGCGATGGCAACTTCTCCCCAGGTTTGAGAAGCATCTTCATTTTTATCATAAGCAAGCCCAATTTGTGCATCCCAAAAAGGTGATATGGCACGTGAGTAGACAAGTTCACTTTGACTAGATTCAAGTCCATCACTTGTAGCTTCACCATCACTATAGACATATAGTTTGTCAATGTCATAGCCTATATAAAAACTACCTTCCCATACTCTGGTATTTTCATTATTATTTAGTACTTCAAATCTATCTATGAGAAGCATCGTTCTAAGTGGATCATCTCCACCAGCAGCTTGTATGGTTTGTGCAAGAGTTGCACATGTTAACGTCGTTAATAGTATATTTTTAATGTATTTCATCTGTTTTCCTTTAAGCCACAACGACTTTTCTAAACATACCGCCCATGTGGTAAAGCATGTGACAGTGGTATGCCCAAGAGCCTTTTGCATCTACTGTTACACGGTAACTAATTTTTGAACCTGGTTGTACTATGACAGTATGTTTACGTACCAGGTGATTGTCATCACCTGTCTCTAGGTCACTCCATAATCCATGTAAGTGCATAGGATGGTTCATCATCGTATCATTTATAAATGTGATACGTAAACGTTCTCCATAGTGAAATGCCAAAGGCTGACTGTCTGTGTATTTGATACCATTGATGGACCACATATAGCGTTCCATATTACCTGTAAGGTGTAAGACTATCTCTCTGTCAGGCTTTTTGTCATGCTTGGTAGAATACCTGTTTTTTAAATCTGCATAAGTAAGGACTTTCCTTTTGCTATGACGTAGCCCAGCACCTGGATCATCTAGCCTGTATTTCGGTGACATTGCCATCATAGTGGTTTGTACACCTCTTGACATAGGCAGTTTAGTGATAGGGTATTTTTGGTCTTCCATGGCTTGCCATTTGTATTTTTTCATACTTTTTTTGCTAGGCATAGCCATACTAGAAGAACATTTCATTCCTTTATCTTCGTTTTTCTTCATTGCTCCCATATCCATACCCATGTCAACCATACTTAGTACGGGTACGGCATCCATCTTAGGGGGAGTTGCTAGGCGTGAAGCATCTGGAGTGAGTGAACCTGAAACATAGCCTGAACGTTCCATGCTTTGTGCAAAAAGTGCGTATGCTTTGTTTGTTTTAGGCTGCACAATGACATCGTAGGTCTCAGCTACACCTATGCGAAACTCATCTACCGTGACAGGTTTTACATGGTTTCCATCTGCGGCAACTACGGTCATTTTTAGTCCTGGTATTCGTACATCAAAAAAAGTCATAGCACCAGAGTTTACAAAACGTAAACGTATCTTTTCACCTTTTTTAAATTTGGCTGTAAATGGATTACTGTTTGGCTTTCCATTCATAAGGTAGGTATAGGTATAACCCGATACATCAGCGATATCACCATCATTCATACGCATTTGATTCCACATTTTTCTGTCAGAAAATGCTTGTGATAAGCCTTTCTTTTTTACTTCATCTACAAATGTACCAACTGTACGTTGAGAGAAATTATAGTAGTCACTCATGGTTTTCAGTTTTTTGTAGATGGTATTTGGATTTTCATCAGACCAGTCTGAGAGTTGAATAACATAATCTCTGTCATAAGAGAAAGGTTCTTTCTTTTTAGGAAGTATAACGATACTTCCATAAACGCCTGTTTGCTCTTGAAAGCCTGAATGGGAGTGATACCAGTAGGTACCATGTTGTTTTACCTTAAATGTGTAAGTAAAGGTAGTCCCTGGATCTATCCCATCAAAAGTAATCCCTGGTACCCCATCCATTTTGTAAGGTAGTATGATGCCATGCCAGTGGATAGAAGAGGAGACCTTTAACTTGTTAGTGACATGAAGTGTTACAGTGTCGCCCTCTTGCCAAACCAATGTCGGACCTGAGATTTGACCATTGACTGTGGTAGCTACTGCATTTTTCCCACTGAGGTTTACGCTTGTATAGTTAATCTCAAGAAAAAACTCTTTTCCTTTGAGGGTATTGCTATTACTAACAGGTTTTGTGTGTTTTTTAGCTTCAACGGTTGAAGTTGCTAATCCAAGTAGGGACGTAGCAGCCACACCTTTTACAAATGTTCTTCTTTCCATGTTTATTCCTCTACTTTTGCTCTTTTAAATGTCTGGATTTTTCATCATACTCTTTTTTGTCTATCTCGCCATTTGCATAGCGTTTATCAAGTAAATCTTGTGCAGATGATTTCTCATTTTTATTATTTTTAAATAGATAAAAAAGAAGTCCTATAAT
>JGI10211J34971_10004562_pt1 | contig 10981 bp, 7 predicted proteins | sample Etolagsediment_FD_34971 | JGI IMG/M metagenome (IMG submission 34971)
GAACCAACAGGTACAACCTGGGTTTTACCATTTACAGTAATCGGAACACCGTTTGTATTCGCATTTGATGCATCTAGATTAATATGCTTAGACGGAGATTTGTCATATTTATTATTAACCCTAATGATCGTTGAGCCATCTGGCTTAATAATTACAGCTGAAATAGCGACCTTGGGAGGAATATAAATGCGTTTTTTCTTCGGTTTACCATCAGTTGATTTTGGTTCAACTTTGGCAATCTCTTTTTCAGAAACTTTTACAGGAGGATTAAGGTACGCTTCGCGCTGCTTATCAATTTGTTTACGAGCTTCTTGGCTTAAAAAAAGGGTTTTAAAAAGTGGTGTAATCTGATTATTGACTACCTGAAATTTTTCAATAGAATCGTCTTTAAAATCTGCATCCGCTGCACAAGCCATATTAAAAGCAGATAAGCCAACAGCACAACTCAGAAAACTAGATTTCAACAGCATATTTTTAATCATATTTATACCCTATGCTCCATACTCATTTACAGAGATTTCTTTGTTTTACTTGGATGCGTATGGAAAACAATTAATGAACAACTCGCATTAATATTACCGGCCATCAAATCAAAATTTGCATTTATATCATGCCCACTATCTTTGAGTTTTGTATCGCAGTTCTGTACCAAGTACAGAGGTGATATATTTTGACTAATGCTTTCAAAAACACGTACTAAATCTTCCTCATGCTGTAGTGACATTTTCAGGGTAACATCACTATAAAAGAACATACCATTAGGAATTTTTATTTTTGAAAACTGACCACTACTTAAAGGTTTTTCTGGTGAGAACGAAAAACTTAAATCAGGAATTAGGTATTCATCTTTTAACTTAATTAAAGAATCAGTCCAAAAAACACGATCTTGCTGTTTAACTAAACCTTTTTTGACAAGCTCTTCATATTTTTCACCATATTCTTGGTAAAGTCTTACTTGTTGCTGCAAGAACTTTACTTGGCTACGCAAAGAATTCAACTTTTGAATTTTAGGCTTTTCTTGAGCAACAAGTTCTTTCTGAATCTCTCCATATCCGTACCATGCGGCACCAAACAATGCCGACAGAATTACAAAGATAATCAGTAGCTTTTTAAAAAAGCGCTGGACAAGAGGATCCCTTATTAAATTACTTAGGTTCAACATCTTTCACTCTCAACGTTACGGTAAATGGTAGCGCATCAACTTCACCCATTTTAGAATTAATGGATAATGCTTGACCCAGTTGACGGTTTAACGGTTCTTTTTGTAATTGAACCATTTCAATACCTTGAATAGTATTTAACTCAGCAACAAATGCATCAACCCACATTACTGGATCATGATAGGTTTCATAAAAAGGAAATACCCAAGCTTTTATATCTATCTGATTACGTCGGCTATCAAAACGGTCAATTGTTTTCCACTTTATAGTAGAAAGTTGAATATTTGAATGATGTGCAAAGACTTGGCTTAAAGCATTTACATCAAAACTAATAAGGCGGTTTACTTTTAGTTTCAAAATGGCTTCTGAAAATTCAACCGATGCTTTAATCTGCTGTGCATCATCTTGGAGCTTTACCATTTCTTGTAATCGCTTCTTCTCAGATTCATGTTGCTGGATTTTCTGCTCTAACATCGCTTGCTTCTGCCAACTTAAAAGAGTATCAATACCTGTAATCAACACATAATATAATCCACCTAGAAATATCATTATGTTTACTGCAATAAAGATTTTTTGTCCTGATGTTAGAACATTTATCTTTTTAACATAATCATTATGATAAAACCCTTTAGGACGATTGCTGAAAACAAAATCAACGGCAGCCTGCATTGAATAACAAGGAGAATACTCTTGCTGACAATTTAAACCATCAGGAGTAATTTTTCTGAAATTTGCCGTACCTACAAAATATTCACTTTCATCCCATGTTGCACGAATCAAACCTTCTTCTTGACACTTCGCAAGAATCCCATCAAGCATCCTTTGCTCGCCATCTAAAAAGACATATCCAATTGGACTATTAAATGGAACTATTTTTTGGTTATAAACATAGGTAATAGCCATCTTCGTTTCGTCAATCAATGCTTGACTGATGGCTTCAAAATCTTCAAAATTTTTATCGATCTCTACCAATCGACTTAATCTTAGTTCACCACCGTAAAAGAATGTCTGCCTAAAGGTATTTTCAGATTGTCTGGTAACTAACAAGAATGGTTTTTTTAAATCCTGGCGACCTAGTTTCAAATATGGTCGTACTTTTTTATTAAAGTATTCTTCTAAAAGAAATGCTTTAGAGTGAATACCTTTAAGAATAACCTGTGCTTCTTCGAGACTCTGTAAAAAGCTACTTACGTTAAATGTATCAGTCACTGTAGCGGACAAGATAAGCTCTTCTTTACGTCCATCTTCACTGGTTTTAATTGTGTTTGTCCAATGTACTTGAGATAGAGCTATAGTATCTTGATGTATTCGCTGTTTACGTCTTTCCGCAATAGCGCCCTTTTCCCAAAAATGAACTTTTGGAGCCCATTCAAAATATAGATCTTCGTCAACCAAATCTAGAATAACATCAGCTTCAGCGCTTTCAGGCATCGTAGATAAATACGCATCAAGAAGTGCAACATCATTCCATTCAAATGATTCACTCGCATTTTGACCTGAGGCTTGACCGTTATAAGCGGTGACACCATTGTCTGTAATATAAAAAACATATCTCATTCTTACTGCACCTGTGCAATAGTGTCATAAATCGGTCCTAGAACCGCAATCATTACCCAACCAACAACGAAACCCATTACGACGGTAAGAATTGGCTCAATTGTTGGTTCGATTTTTTCAATCATTTCTTTAGCTTCACGGTCATAGAAATAGGCAACATTCTTTAAAGCAGTATCCATTCCACCACTTAACTCACCCACTTTAATCATACGCACCGCCATTGATGGAAAAACATCGGCTTCTTCAAATGATTCAAAAATAGGTTTACCCTCTTCAATCATACGAACTGCTTGGATAATATTACCTTCTAAATATTTATTACCTGCAATAACGCTAGCCATTCTCAAACTATCTGGAAAACTCACCCCTGCACCATACATTATGGCTAAAGAGTTAGCTATTCGAGCTAGTTTTAGCTTATAAAGTACAGGCCCTATAATCCAAGTATGCAATGACATTTCATCCGTTTTTATTCTAAAATCTGGCGACTGCTTTCTCCACCATTTCAATAAGAATATAATAGCCATAGGAACTATAAATAACTCAAGAATATACTCTTGTATAAAGCCCGATGTGGCAATCAGAGCAACTGTTGCGAAACCTAATTCGCCGCCCATTGAAGTAATAAATCCAAGTAATTCAGGTACGACAAAGAGCATCATCAAAATAACAACACCAATAACAACAGTTGCAACAATTGCAGGGTAAATCATAACTTTTTTGGCCTTAGAGACTAGTTCATCTTCCCACTTAATCATATTAGCCAGATCCAACAGGATATCTTCTAATTGTCCTGTTTTCTCACCAACAGAGACTAATGAGATATAAACTTCACCAAATTCTTTTTCAAAATTCTTCAACGATTCTGAAAAAGTTGAACCACCTTCCATTGATTCGTAGATATTCGCTAACATCTCTTTGACAGCATCGCTTTCAAAGTTATCTTTTAAATCATTGATAATTTCTAAAAGAGGTACACCAGCTCGCAATAGTTGCTCTAGCTGGATTGTCATGCCTATGATATCTTTACGAGTAACTTTGGGTTTACTTAGCAACGAGAATGAACTCGATTGTTTCTTAAATGTTAGTAGATCAATATTGGATTTGATTAACTTTTGTTCAAGTTCTTGTTCATTAGCAGCCGGTAAAACACCATTAACACGCTTTCCGTATTTATTGATGCCTGTGTAATGATAATTTTCCATTTACAATCTCACCTATAAAAGCTCTGTTAAGTTAACAACTCGACTAATCTCTTCAAGAGTTGTTTCACCTTGTTTTACCCAGCGTATACCACTCTGAGCCATTGTAGAAAAACCATTTTCAATAGCTTTTTCTAGTAAAGCATGTTGAGTTGCCCCCTCAAGTAATAACTCATCCATCTCTGAGGTAAATCTTAAAGTCTCTAAAACTGCCAAGCGTCCTTTGTAACCAACGCCATTGCACTTATCACAACCTTTTGCCTTATAAAGTTCATAACTATCTCCTTCTGAGATTGACAACAANTGTCGTTCAAACTCCTCTGGTANATANGACTCTTTACAATGCTTACAAAGTTTACGAGCAAGGCGCTGCGCAACGATTCCAATCATGTTTCCTGACATTATAGATCGCGAAACCCCAATATCTAACAATCTAGGAATAGCTCCTATTGCAGAGTTAGTGTGCAGCGTGGCAAATACTTGATGTCCTGTCATGGCGGCTCTTATAGACATTTCAGCCGTTTCAGCATCACGTATTTCACCAATCAAAATTATGTCAGGATCTTGTCTAAGTAACGCCTTAATCCCTGCCGCAAACGTCATTCCTATCTCTTCGTTTACTGGTGTCTGCCTAATTAAAGACATTGGATACTCAACAGGATCCTCTAGTGTCATGATGTTAACGCCAACATCATTCAATTCATTCAATATTGAATAAAGAGTAGTGGTTTTACCAGAACCTGTAGGACCTGTAACAAGTAATATTCCAGTTGGGCGTCCCATCATGATTTTTAAATCATCATACGAATCTTTATCCAAACCTAAATCATCTAGAGGGACGATACCTTTTTCTCTATCAAGTATACGCAGTACAAAATTTTCACCATGAGTGCCGGGTAATGATGAAACACGAAAATCGATACGTCGACCATGCACAATCAAGGTCATTCGACCATCTTGAGGAATCCTCTGTTCAGTTAAATCTAACTCAGACATAACTTTTAATCGAACTACAAGACCTGACCAAAACATTTTATGCAACAAACGTATTTCTTGAAGAACTCCATCAATACGGTACCTAATACGAATATAATCCTCTTCCGGTTCAAAGTGAATATCAGAAGCATTTCGCTTAACAGCATCTGTTAACAAATTATCTACGAGCCTAACCATAGGCTGTGAATATTCATTATTAGATGAAATAGAGGCTAAGTCAGCTTTACCTGTTTCTAACTCTTTAAGAATTCCCTCAATTGATAATTCATAACCATAGTAATTATCAATCCCATTCTGAATTTCAGATTCCACTACTAAAACGGGGTGTACTTGAATCTTAGGATTCTGAAGGTGTCGACGTAATTTATCTAAAACTAATATGTCACCGGGATTAGCCATGGCAACTTTAAGCACATTATCTTTAATGCTGATAGGCATGAGCTGATAGTTGTGTGCAAAAGTCTCGGATACAAGCTGAAGTGCCTTTGGATCAGGAACAACTTCTTTCAAGCTCATTGAAGCGTAGCCAACATAAGTTCCAACAACTTCGCGAACTACGGCAACGTCAACAAACCCCATAGAAACGAGGATTTCACCAAGTTTATGACCTGATTTTTTATGCTCAGTCAAAGCAATAGACAATTGATCAGGTGAAATGTGACCTTCTTGTACTAATCTTTCACCGAGACGAATTGGAGCCTGCATTTAATTAATGACCCTGAGAAATAAATTGACGCAACGAAACCAACCTATCTCTGACATGTTTTCTATCAAAACTAGCATTAGAACCAGAAGCGAAGCCTAATGCTTGAGTATAGTATTGAGCTGCTAACTTATATTGACCTAAATGATCGTAACTAACTGCAAGGTTAACCATATAATCAGGGTTTGCTGAATCTAGAGCATAAGCGTTAAAGTAACTTTCTTGAGCTGCTAGCCAGTCGGTTTTCTTAGCAAAGATATTACCTTTAGCATAATGAAGGACAGCTGAACCAGGATATTTAAGAGACATTTCAAAAAGTTCATCTTCCCACGCTTTATTAAGATTCATCTTACCCGATAAATTAGCTATTGATTCGAATGCATAGATATTATTGGGCGCTGCATCTAATACCTTTTGGTAATAATCCAAGGCAGAATAATTTTTACCTTGTGCTACAGCAATCCCACCTAGCCCTAGTAATGCATTAATGTTACGAGGCTCTTTTACAAGAGCTTCAGTAAACATTTTATTAGCTTGCTGAAAGTCGCCTGATTCATATGCAGAATAAGCTTTTGAAAGAGATGATCTCGCAGTAGTGATGGTAACAAGAGAACCATCACTATTTGAAGGTGAATTAATTAGTTTTGCTGTCAGCTTCTTAGAACTGTTGCTTTTAGTATCACGATTAACTTTATTTGAGCCCGTTTGAGGCCTTGCTTTAGTGATGTTACTAATCTTTTTAGCTTCCAAGCGACCAGATGCAATTGATGCACTAGTCGGTAAACTAACAACATCACTCGGAGGTACAGGTAATTGACCTGCAGAATCTTGTAAAGAAGGTTGCTTTTGAGAATCATCCTTTAGGTTATTAGTTACAGCATCCTTAATCGATGAACCTAGAGAGATAACTTTATCGGTCACTATATTAATTGTTGAAGTATCTTCAAAAGATTCCTGCTGAACTTTATTTGCATCGGCTACCGGTTTAGGTTGCGAAAATTGCATCTTAGAAAGATTATATTTTCTCATACTAAATTCAAGATCTTCATTCTGTTCTTGATAGTAAAGCATTCCATAGAAGCCTATCCCAATAAAAAGTAACACAACAACTAAGCTGACAATAATTCTAGTGGAGGTAGCGTATTTTTTATTTGTTCTTGGAGGTGCATTTTCCCCATTAATTAAAATTGGGTTTTGAGATAAGTTATTACCTTGTTGTATTTTGTTATCATTAATCTGATTAGGCGTTTCATAGCCAGGAAGATCGTCCATACTCCAATTAAAATCATCAGAACTTTTAGGTTCTTCATTTTTTATAATAGGTTTTTCTTCAACAGCCCCTAATTCAGCCGAAGTCTGTTGTTCGACAGATAATCCAGCTAACATATTAGCTCTAGAGTTTTCAGAACGTTCAAGACCGACTTTATTAACTTCTACACTTTCTTCTATGTCTAAAGAATCAATCAACGATGCCAAATCATTATCTGTAGTTTCAACTTCACTTTGTGTGCTTTGGTTTTCTTCAGGCTGAAGTTTAATTTGGAAATCAAAATCTGAATCAACAACTTCTTCTGACACAGTTTCATCTGTTGATTTTAGACTAAATGTAGGTAAATCCTCTTCAGAAGAAACTGCTGATTCAGAATCTATTAATGCGACGTCCTTTTCTACATCGCTTTCTACAAAAGGATCAGTATTGGAATAATCATTATCAGAAACCGCTAATTTAAGATCCAAATTTGAGTTGACTTCAGAATCGGTAAAAGAGTCAGAAGCTCCAATCACTTGACTTTGATCTATAGCTGCATCTTCAGCTAAGTTATCAGCATTCTTTTTATCTTCTGCAGCTTTTTTTAAAGCATCAAGCAATACACTCACAGCAACATCACTTCTTAATATTTATCTGTCTTTAAAAAACGACTTACTGAATGTAAATCACCATTGTCTACATCAGGATTCTTAATAATTACAGGTCGAATAAAGATAACTAACTCACTTTTTCCTGTTGAATCATCTCTAGTCGAAAACAAATCACCTAATACAGGAACATCACTAACCCACGGAACACCCGTTCTAGTATTAGAGTTATTATCTTCAATCAAACCTCCAATAATAGCTGTCTGACGATCCTTCAAACGAAGAACTGAAGACATTTCTTTTTCTTGAATTATTGGTATAGAGCTAACTACACCAGCTGTAGCTAAATCTGGATTAGGGTCATTTACCTCCCCAATTTTNCGCGATATTGTTGGTCTTACATTCAATGTAACGTCACCATCTTCNCTGACAAAAGGAGTTACGCTCATAGTAAAACCAACAGGTACAGTTTTAATTTCTGTTTCATAGGTTGTTGTCGCAGCTGCAGTTGACGTTGCAGGAGTGACCGTGACATCGACAGAAAAATAAACTAAATTATTAACAACCTTTAACAAAGCTGTTTGATTGTTGATTGCCATAATTTTTGGACTTGAAAGTACTTTTGAATCACCAAATTGTTTTAGCATTTTCAAATTAGCTAATATATTCCAATCACCACTTAAGGCACCTGCTGCTGCACTACCTAAATTATCAACAGTTGCTATGGAAAAACCATTTGTTGGGCCTGAAAATGGCGATGTAATGCGTACCCCTCCATCGTTACCAAAAGCCCTGTCTCCAAAAAATGACCAGTCAATTCCAGCTTGGTAGTCATCATTGAGAACAACTTCAACGACCGTAGCTTCAATTAAAACTTGTCTTTCTGCTCGTAAACTAACTTGATCAATGTACTTCTTAATAGATTTGTGTTTTTTGGAAGAGGTATAAACTGAAATAATCCCTGCTTCAGGGTTAACTACAGTATTTTGAGATATACTTGAGAGCGCTGGAGCTCTGGCTGAAGGAGCAGCCTGACCATCACTCACTGACGGAGGCAAAATAACTCTATTTGCATTGGGATCCAATTGGGCTAACAATTGAATATTTTTTTCAAGCTTATCCCAAAAATCATGTTCAGATTCAACTGAAACTTTTGTAGAGCTACCTGCCTGAGAAGTGGTAGAACTTCCAGTGGTACCTGAAACACTCATTTTCATATCAATGGTATCTTTACTCTTCTTGACTATATTAACGTAGTCAATTTTATAATTTTTCCATTCGGGAAAATCCGGCTTGATAGACATTGTTTGGTTATTAACTTCAAAAACAAAACCTACTTGTTCTGCCATTCTTTCGAGGATGCTTTCAAGTGGTTGATTGATAGCATTAATTGTCACATTACCACCAATACCTGCATAAATATCCATTTCTTTTCCTGCATCTTTCGCTAGCTTAAAAAGCAATTCAGCTACAGGTACATTTACAGCAGAAATAGAATAACTTTCGTCTCGAGAGCTGGAACCTAGAGGTGGTAATTTCGGAATTTGAGTAGTAACTAGTGATGGGATAGAAGAACTACCAGAAACATTATTTTCGACTTTGGCTTTTGGTTGAATGTGGCCACTAGGTTTTAACTTTTCAGAAACAGGAGGAGCTAGCACATCACGCTTTACTGAAGACTCCTGACAGCCTACTATACCAGCGACAAATGACAGGACCAATAATGAAGAACTTATAGATTTGACATGATTATTCATTGAGTATTCCAACTTCTTGTAATTTTTTATCAGTATAACGCAAATTTTGTACCAATTGTTCAACGGTAGCTATATATGGGCTAGCACTCTTAAACTTGGTAGGTAAATTGTCAATTTCTTGACTCAAACCTGAGAAACTAGAAGAAGCTACGTAAAATACCTTTAATCGGTATTTGTTAATTTTTTCATTATAATCAACAACTATATGTATTGAATCCGAATTAAGCTTATTCACTTGATGAAACCTAACTGTTGCATCAATACTTCGTATATGTCGTGTTGATAACTGAATCACGTATTTCTTGTCTAATGACTCTAACCAGTCTTTTCCCTCTGAATGATACCTCATGATCTTATATAATTGTTGTGGATTACCAATTATGGCACTAGGATTTTTAATCTGGTAATTAATTTGCTTTGCTGCACTTGTCTCTTTTATGTTGTCTAAGTGTAAAACATTACTTTGATCTAAATTAACTTCTGTATTAATTACTGAGCTCACAATGCTACTATCTTCTTGCATAGTCGGAACACTAATACCAGTATCCTTTTCAGATACTGTTAATTCATTTAAGTTATTATTTTGTTCCAAAATAGAATCAGGAAGGTTCTGATCCTCACCCATAGCAATTGAACTTGGAATAGTTGACGATTTTGTTGTTATTTCATTAGAGCCTGAATCTTGTGATGGAACAGTTCTAAAAAAATCGTTCAATATTAAAAGAGATAAAGAGAGAATAATAATGAGTAACAATGTAATTACGGCTAAATAATAGTGTTGACGACCTTTAGTATTTTGAGGCCCAGCTTCTAATTCCGGTAAGCTTTTAAGGTGCTTATTTTTTGCAACTTTGTCACCACTACCAAATATTGACATTAAAACCTTATCAGCCACGACATTGATATTTCTAGGTAAACCTTGAGTGATATTTTGAATCTTTTTAGAAATCTTTACATCAAAAACATCTAATCCAGAATAGCCTGCTTTACGCATTCTATAATTTAAGTAAGATTGTACATCTGAATCCTGCAGAGCAGGAACAAACATACTGTAACTAATTCTACTTTTTAACTGTCTAATTTTATCAGCATCTAATGCTACATCTAACTCGGGCTGGCCGAATAAAACCATTTGTAATAATTTATCCTGGCCTGTTTCTATATTGCTTAATAAACGAAGTTCTTCTAAAGCATCGTAGGTCATCGATTGAGCTTCATCTATCAACATAACAACCTTTTTATTAGCAGCATGTAGCTCGACAAGCTTATTCTTTAATTCGTTTGTTAAGGTAAACTTCTGGGAATTCTGAGAATGAGTTATTCCTAATTCAGAGCATATGTATAAGAGGATATCTTTGGCTGATAGGTTTGGTGAATTTATATAGATAATTTCAAATTCAGGAGGAAGTTTGCTAGCAAGTAATCGAAGTAACATAGTCTTACCACTACCTACTTCTCCAGTGACTTTAACAATACCGTCACCTCTAGTTATTGTATAAAGTAGAGCTTCTAGGATTTCTTGTCTAGAACCATGTTTATAAAACATGTCAAGATCAGGAGTAGTTTTGAAAGGGTAAGAAGTTAACCCAAAATACTTACAGTACATCTAATATTACTCATATAAAAATATCATTGTACAAAAGTTTTAACTAAATGCCACAATATTATGAAATATAAGCAAAAAAAAACCCGCCTTACAATGAAGTAAAACGGGTTTTTAGAATATAAGCTTGGCAATGACCTACTCTC
>JGI10211J34971_10004565_pt1 | contig 10979 bp, 10 predicted proteins | sample Etolagsediment_FD_34971 | JGI IMG/M metagenome (IMG submission 34971)
AACTGTAAAGAAAAATAAACAATCAGTGTTTGAATCACTACGAAATGCTATAAGAGGTGAAGTTTATGTACCTGAAATAGTTGGCTGCTGAATGGTTACAAGATTTTTACGAAGTTGTTTCATCGACAGCTATGTTTGATAAAGAGGGGAGTATATACTACTTTAAACAAAATGGTAAAACAAGAGAGCTATATAAAAACAAAAAGTTAATATATAAGTTTGATGGATACTTTGGTAAAGTAGTAGATATAGTTGATGGTGATATCTATTTTATAGCAAATAGTAAAAGTGGCTCAACTCTTTATAAATATAGTGATCAAAAACTTTTTAGATCCTCAAGTTATGATAATATTGTAGATGCAATCATTATAGATAATAACAATGCATTAACAGTAACAATAAACGAAGATGGATATAAAGTATCTAAAATATCTCTTGAAAATAAAATAGGGGATATATCTCTTGATGAGATTATTCAAAATAGTGATAATTTTAGCTTTAAAAAAGTAGATCATAAGCTCTATTTAGAAACTAAAAAATACAATGAACTTTCTAATTTAGAGTTTAGTATGTTGTATCCTAGTTACTCTTATGACTCCAAAGAGGGGAGTAGCTACTATTTTAATGCGCTATTTACAGATCCTGTTATCTTTAATATGTTAAATATATATGCTTATAAACAAGATGATGAAAAGGTTGTAGGTGCAACATATACAAATGAACGATATATCCCATTTGATATAAGTGTTGCAAGTATAAAAGATAAAAATAAAGCTATCTACCAAAGAGATTATGAGATAAGTTTTGATATCTATGGACCACTATATAAAAAAGGTAGATATCTTTTAGATCTCCATGGAAAATATAAACTTGATAGTGACCATAAAGATAAAAATCTAGCAATACTATCTCTTAATCATATATATAAAGAGAGTTACCCTTTAGCTTCATATGATAAAACACTTAGTGACCTTAAAGTTTTAACAAAAGAGGATAGGGGTAATATAGGATATGCAATAAACTATAACTTTACAAAACAACTCTTTAGCTCTAGCTATATTCAAGGAAATCTCCAACATCTTAACTCAAATATAGATCAACTAGGTTCACATAAAGGGGTAAAAGTTGTGAACCATATATTAGAGTATGATAAAGATGATATAAATAGTTTAATAGAGGGTGTTGATGATGATTTTTATACTAAATCTATATCTTCATATACTATAGGCTTATCAAAATCTTTTGATATTAGTAGATACTTTTACTACTTTCCATTATCTTTAAAGGGTGAGTCACTGTTTATAAACTATAGTTCATACGATATGAAGTTTGATACTAAAGATATAGATATGACTCAAAAGATTATAGGTGTTAGATTTGATACTCTATTTTTACACAAAATACCACTGCCTATAACTATAAAGTATATAGAAAATGATAGATCGCTAGATGATTATAAAGTTAGTTTTAACTTAGGATTTGAGTTTTAGTCATTGATCTACTTTCTATCTTATCTTTAAACTAGCTAGTGCTATTAGATTTGTCATAAAAGATATGATCCAAAACCTTACTATGATCTTATTTTCCACCCAACCTTTTTGCTCAAAGTGGTGATGAATTGGAGCCATTAAAAAAACACGTTTTTTCCTATACTTGAAACTTCCAACTTGAAGTATAACTGAAACTGCTTCTATTACAAATATAAACCCAATTGCAATTAGAAGTATCTCACTTTTTGCTACAATTGCCATATACCCCATAAATCCTCCAATAGCTAAAGATCCACTATCACCCATAAACACTTGTGCAGGGTGTGAGTTGTACCATAAAAATCCTATAAGACTTCCTATAAAACTAGCACCTATGATAGCTAATTCACCTGTTTGGGCTATATTTGGTAAAAGAAGATAATCACTTATAATAGCATGACCTGTGATATATACAAGGACACTAAGTGTAAAAAATGCCATGATAGATGGTACGGTTGCAAGTCCATCTAAGCCATCAGTTAGATTAACAGCATTTGATGTAGCTACCATCACTAGTGTCCAAAAAATAATAGCATATAAACCCATATCAAATAAAGAGTATTTATAAAAAGGGGTAAAAAGCTCAGTTGAGTGACCACTAAAAATCAATACAGATATAACTATAAGTGATGATATAACTTGTAACAACATTTTTGCACGCGCACTTAGTCCATCACTGTTTTTACTTGAAGATATCTTTGAAAGATCATCTTTTATACCAATAGCACTAAATAGTCCAATAGCTAAAAGACCACCATAAACATAGGGGTTGTTTAGTTTTGCACTTAATAGTGTAGCTATAATAGTGGTAAATACAAACACAACTCCACCCATAGTAGGGGTCCCACTTTTTGCCATATGGGACTCTGGTGCTAGCTCATATATTGGTTGATTTGCTTTTCTAGCTTGTGCCCAACGTATAAATCGTGGCATAAGAAAAACTGTAAGAAAAAATGCTATAAAAAACCCAATCCCTGCACGAATCGAGATATACTGAAAGATATTTATATCTAAGTGTCTATAAAACCAATAAAACAATATTTAACCTTTTTTTTGTTAGAATAAACGCGATTATATCTAAAAAATTATTAAGGCAAAAAACTGATGTCACAATACAAAAAAGCGATATTGATAATAACAGACGGAATAGGTCACAATAGCTCATGCAGTTACAATGCATTTTGTAATGCAAATAAACCAACATATGAAAAACTTTTTAAACAGACACCATATAGTTTGATAAAAACATACGGTGAGCATGTAGGGCTTCCTGATGGTCAGATGGGAAATAGTGAAGTTGGACATATGAGTATAGGTAGTGGTAGAGTTTTATATCAAGATCTTGTAAAGATAAACTTAGCTATTAAAAATAACACACTAAAAGATAATGAGATCTTAAAAAATAGTTTAGAAAAATCAAACAACCTGCATATCATAGGGCTTTTAAGTGATGGTGGGGTGCATTCACATATAGATCACCTAATAGCCTTAGCTAAAATAGGTGAGCAAAGTGGAAAAAAAGTATATCTTCACCTTATAACAGATGGTAGAGATGTTGCGTTTGATAGTGCTAAAAGATATACAAAAAAGATAGAAGATATCTGCAATGAAAATATAACTATAGCTACTATTGGTGGAAGATACTACGGTATGGATAGAGATAACAACTGGGATAGGGTAAAAAAAGCTTATGATCAGATAATTTTTGCAGCTAACAAAACAACACTAAGTGTAGAGGAATATATAGATACTCAATATAAAAAAGAGATATATGATGAGTTTTTAGAGCCAGTATCATTTGACCCATATAGTGGAGTTAAGGATAACGATACAGTTGTATTTGGAAACTTTAGAAGTGATAGGGCAAGAGAGTTAAGTAGTGCAATGGCAAGTGAAAGTTTCAAAGAGTTTGAAAAAACAGAACTAAATCTAAATGTAGCTACAATGACACAATATGACAAAAACTTACCACTTCCTGTACTGTTTCCAAAAGATACACCAAAAGATGTTTTAAGTGAAGTTATCAGTGGTGCTGGACTTTCTCAACTTCACACTGCAGAAACAGAAAAATATGCACATGTTACATTTTTCTTTAATGGTGGAGTTGAAGAGCCATTTTTAAATGAAAAAAGAGCTTTAGTTCCAAGTCCAAAAGTGGTCACTTATGATCTACAACCTCAAATGTCAGCACCAGAAGTTTCACTTGAGGTGCAAAAAGGGATCGATGAGGGGATAGACTTTATAGTAGTAAACTTTGCAAATGGTGATATGGTAGGACACACTGGTGTTTATGAAGCTGGTATAAAAGCTGTTGAGGCAGTTGATAATGAGCTAGGGATCATAATCCAAAAAGCTAGAAAAAGTGGATATAGTGTAGTTCTTACAAGTGATCATGGAAACTGTGAGATGATGAAAGATAAAGATGGAAATACACTTACAAACCATACAGTTGGTGATGTGTATTGTTTCGTAATAGGTGATGAGGTAAAAGAGGTAAAAGAGGGTGCTTTAAATAACATAGCACCAACTATACTAAAACTTATGAATATAGAGATTCCAGAGGTTATGGATCTACCACTAATATAAAAAGGGGCAAAAATGGGTATGCAAGAACTAATAGGTGAATTATCAAAACTAAATGTTTTGGTTGTAGAGGATGGTCAAGATATAAGGGATATTATGTCATCAACTTTTAATAAACTTTTTCATTCAACAACAACAGCAGTTGATGGACTTGATGGATTGGAAAAGTTTAAAAACCAAAATTTTGATATAATTATATCAGATATACGTATGCCAAATATGTCTGGAAATGAGATGATAGATGAGATAAAAGCTATAAACCCAAATATCCCTATCATAGTTGTTTCAGGTCATGGACGAATGATAAAAAAAGAGAACAAAGCAGATCTATTTTTAGATAAACCAATAAAATTTGATAAATTAGTACAAGCGATATATGATCTAACTAGATAACTATAAAATATGTACCACCTATCTATTGAAACGTTAAAAATCTTTAATGATGATAAAATTATTGTAGATCTAAACTCAAAAATAGGGCAATCAATTTTAATAGATAGTTCACTTGCACTAGTTGGTCAAAGTGGAAGTGGAAAATCACTTAGTTTAAAAACAATACTAAATCTCCTTCCAACTAACTTACAAAGTGAGTTTTTATACAAAAGCAACTTTGACTTAAACTTTCAAAATATAGCTTTCATACCTCAAAATCCATTTACTTCACTTAGTCCCATGACAAAAATAGGGAAACAGTTTTTTGATACAAACAATAAAGTTTTATCAAAAGAGAAAACAATAGAGCTTTTAAAGATGGTAGATCTTGATGAGAGTTTTTATAGTAGATTTCCTTTAGAGTTAAGTGGTGGGCAGCTTCAAAGGGTGGTTATATCTATAGCTTTAAGTTTGGATCCTAAACTTATTTTACTAGATGAGCCAACAACGGCATTAGATAAAAATACAAAAGAGATGATACTAGATCTTCTTAAAAAGCTTCAAGAGAAACTTCAATTTATATATATATTTATAAGTCACGATATAGATTCTGTTGAATCTATCTGTAAAGATATAGCTATTATGAATAATGGTTGTATAGTTGAATATGGAGATACAAAAAGTATATTGAAAAATCCACAAAACGACTACACAAAACTTTTAATGAAAAGTAACTTTAACAATAGAGAATATAGAGTATGATAAAAAAGATATTTTTATTTTTTACTATTGTTTTTTTGGGGTTTATATTTTGGATACTTTTTTTATACTCTCAAATAAGATTTGATGTAGATAAAATAGTAAATTATGAGCCAAAGTTAACTACACAGTTTTTTGATAAAAATGGTAATCTAGTTGGAAATATATTTGATGATCAACATAGACTTTATGTAAAATATGAGCAGATACCATCAAGGGTGATAGAGTCTCTTGTAGCTATAGAGGATACAAACTTTTTTGAGCATAGTGGATTAAATGTTGATGCTATTATACGTGCTATTATAAAAGATATAAAAGCTATGGCACTAGTTGAGGGTGCAAGTACCTTAACTCAACAATTAGTAAAAACGATGGTATTAACACGTGATAAAAAAATAATACGTAAAATAAAAGAGGCTCTTTTATCAATGCGCCTTGAGACCCTTTTAACAAAAGAGGAGATACTTGAACGATACCTAAACCATGTCTATTTTGGACACGGCTACTATGGTATTAGAACAGCTAGTTTAGGTTACTTTCATAAAGAGTTGGATCAGCTAAATTTAAAAGAGATAGCTCTGCTTGTAGGACTTCCAAGGGCTCCTAGCTTTTATGATCCTACAAAAAATCTAAAATACTCACTAACAAGAGCAAATCAAGTTATATCAAGACTAAGTTCACTTGGGTGGATAAATAAAACAGAGTATGAAAAATATATAAACTATATCCCTGTAGTTTATAATGATACTTTATCTTTAAACAAAGCACCATATATAATAGATGCAGCAGTAAAAGAGTTAAAAAAGGACCTAAAGGATCTCAGAGGTGGTGGATATAAAATAGAGCTTACTATAGATTTAGAAGCTCAAAAGATAGCACGTCAAGCTTTAAAATATGGTTATGATAGGATAAAGGATAGAGATAAAAATATAGATACTAATCTATCTACTACACAAACATTAAATGGAGCTATGGTAACACTTGATAATAAAACAGGGGCTATATTAGCTATGGTTGGTGGGGTTGATTATAAACAATCATCTTTTAATAGGGCAACTCAAAGTTATAGGCAACCAGGAAGTTCCATAAAGCCATTTTTATACCAAATAGCACTAAATTTAGGTTATTCAACTGCTAGTGATATAGTTGATATATCTAGAACTTATAAATATAGATCAAATACAAACAAAGAGAAAACTTGGCAGCCACAAAACTACGAGATGGATTATAAAGGATTAGTTAGTTTAAGGTATGCACTAATGCACTCAAGAAATCTAGCTACCATAAATTTAGTAACAGATATAGGTATAGATATAGTTTATAAAGAGCTTCAAAGATTTGGTTTTGAGGATATACCTTATGATCTATCAATTACACTTGGGAGTTTTGGTATATCACCACTTGACTTAAGTCAAAAGTATACCATCTTTTCAAATAAAGGTATAATGGTAAAACCATATTTAATAGCAAGTGTAAAAAATAGGTTTGATCAAAAGATTGTATTTGATATAGATGAGAAGTATATAACAAATGAAGAGCAAACATATCTTATGACATCTATATTAGAAGATGTAGTAAAAAAAGGGACAGGTAGAAGCGCTAGAGTAAAAGAGATAGAGATAGCCGGTAAAACAGGTACAACAAATAACAATATCGATGCATGGTTTTGTGGCTATACACCTACACTTCAAACTATAATATGGTATGGAAATGATGACAATAAACCTATGGCAAGAACTGAAACAGGTGGTAGAAGTGCAGGGGTTGCATTTAGATACTTTTATAACCATTGGTTGAAACTACATCCTGAGATACAAAGGGAGTTTGTAAAGCCTGCTGGGGTATTTGAAAGCTACTTTAAGGGTAAAAAAGAGATATTTACACAAACATCAGATATACCAAAACTGATAGATAACAACACAATAAAAACAATAAACTCACAACAGTTCTAATCACTAATAGCATATTAAGTCTATTTTTAGTAAAATCCGTAACTTTTTTACACACTTAAGATATTTATAAAGGCTTTTATTTGGATATTACACTTGTTATACTATGTGCTGGGGAATCATCAAGATTTAGATTAGAGGTAAAGAAACAGTGGCTAAGAGTAGAGGATACTCCACTGTGGCTAAATGTAACAAATCGATTATCAACTTATTATGATTTTGCAAAAGTTATAGTTGTAGGTCACAAAGATGAGTTAAACTATATGAAAAACTATAGTGATGATATAGAATTTGTAGCAGGTGGTAGCACAAGGCAGAGTTCAGTTAAAAATGGATTACAATTTGTTACAACACCATATGTTATGATAACAGATGTAGCAAGATCTTGTATCCCAAAAGATGTGATACAAAATCTTATATCAAATAGAGAAAAAGCTTCATGTATAGTACCAGTTCTTAAAGCATCTGATACTATTGTCTATGAAAATAACACAATAGATAGAGATAATGTAAAGATAATCCAAACACCACAACTATCAAAAACAGATATCTTAAACAAAGCGCTTGATACAGATGTACAGTTTACAGATGAGAGTAGCGCTATAAACTCTATAGATGAGAGTGTATACTATATAGATGGAAGTGAACAATCTAGAAAATTGACTTTTGGGGATGAACTAAAATATATCTCATGTTTAATGAAACCATCAAACGATCACTTTACAGGAAGTGGGATAGATATACATCAGTTTGAGTTAAACAAACAGATGGTTTTAGGTGGTGTTACGATAGATAGTGAGTTTGGATTTAAAGCTCATAGCGATGGGGATGTTTTAATTCATAGTATTATAGATGCTTTATTGGGGGCTTGTGGTGCAGGAGATATAGGTGAATTTTTTCCAGATACAGATCCTAAATATAAAGGGGCTGATTCTAAAGAGCTTTTAAAACATATACTAAAGTTCATAAAAAATGTTGGTTATGATATAGTAAATATAGATACAACAATAATGGCACAAAAACCAAAAATAAACCCATATAAAAATGATATAAAATTATCATTATCAAAACTACTAGATATACCAAAATATAAGATAAATATAAAAGCAACAACAGGAGAGAAGATGGGCTTTATAGGACGAAGTGAAGGGGTTGCTGTTTTAAGTAGTGCAACACTAAAATATACAAACTGGACAAATCAATGGATATACTAATATTAGATGAAGAGGTATACTTAGCTCAAAAAGTTGCCATTAGACTTCAAGAAGAGGGAAATAACTGTTGCAATGTAAGCAATATAAAAGAGATAAATTTTGATAAAGAGTATGATACTATTTTATTATCTACAAACATAAGCACTGAAAATGTCCATAAGATAATATCAAGTTTTAAAGAATCTACTATTATACTTCTTGTATCTTATGTAAATGATGTAACGGTTACAAAACCACTAAAAGATGGTGCTGATGATTATATAGTAAAGCCATTTATTATGAATGAGTTGGTTCGTAAAATATATCACTATAAAGAGTTTAAAGAGTTAAAATACAACAATAAAAACCTATCAAACTATCTTGAATTTGCTTTTAATAATATAAGCTACGATATAGATATTCCAAAAGAGTTACCATTTTTTATTGAGACAAATGATCAAAGAGTTGCTGATAAGATAGTATTTGATGTTGCAAGAAAACTTAATAAAACTATCAAGTTTATCTCACTTGAAAATCATACAAAAATTGAACCAGATGAGTTTAAAAATGAGTTACTTTATATATATGACTTTCACTATATTAAAAAGGGATCTAAAGATATAATACTAAATACTATAAAAGAGTTTGATGCTATTATCTGTTCACTTGAAGATATAGATGAGGATATAGAGTATCCAATCGTATCGATAAAAGCTCCAAATAAACTATCAACTGTAGATTCAATTTTGACTATTAATGACTATGTAAAGATGATGGTTTTAAACTTTCAAACAAAATACCCAGACACAGAGCTTAGTAAACGTCTAGGTATTAGTAGAAAGTCTCTTTGGGAAAAGAGAAAAAAATTTGGTATAGAGAAAACAAAATAATGAGAAAGTTTTTTTTAACACTAGGATTTAGTGGATTAAGCCCAAAGGCTCCAGGGACTGTTGGTAGTTTTGTAGCTTTGATTTTAGGGTATTTTGCACTTATGGTTTTATCTATAGAGACATTTTTCCTTTTAACTTTACTTATAAGTGTAGTTGCAGTAAAACAGATAGATATATATGAAAAAGAGGTTGGTGTTCACGATGGTAAAGAGATAGTTATAGATGAGCTATCTGGTATGTGGATAACGCTAGCACTTGCTGGATTAACAACATCTTCATCTATATATCTTTTTTTAGTTGCATTTATCTTTTTTAGAGCATTTGATATTTTAAAACCATCAATAATAGGGGTAATAGATAGAAAAGTTCAAGGTGGTTGGGGTGTTATGGGTGATGATATGGTTGCAGGAGTTTTTGCAGCACTTTGTACAGCACTTGTATCGTATCTATTTTTTTAATAAAATTTAGATACAATTTCACTCTTTAAAATATGACTCCTTAACTCAGTGGTAGAGTGTCACCTTGACATGGTGGAAGTCACTGGTTCAAGTCCAGTAGGAGTCACCACATTTATTACTACTAATTACTTTAAATACTACCTTTTAACATTCAACTAATTACATTTAATATCGTTTAATCAACTTTACGATAAATCTTATAATTAGCTACTTTAACATAGATAATTGCTTTATAGACAATTTTTTATACTTAAGTAATATATTGAGATAAATATACTATAATTACATAGTTAATTGCTTAATAAACATTTTTTTATACAAAAGGTTAGGTATGAATATTGCAATAGAAAAAAATTTACAACAATATAATACACATATTATAGATCATGCTACATTAGCTACTATACTTATAAATAATGGTTACAATGGAATCAATGACAAAATAAATAAATTAAAAAAAGATGGTCTACTAGAAACTTTAAAAAGAGGACTATATCTACATAAGTCACCATTTACTAATAATATAACATCAAAAGAGATTATTGCAAATACACTTCTTAGTCCCTCTTATATATCATTTGATTATGCACTATATTTTTATGGACTTATTCCTGAGAGTGTATTTGATGTAACATCTGCAACTACAAAACGATCTAAACACTTTACAACTACAACAGGTACATATAGTTTTAGACAAATTAAAAAAGAACTATATCCTATTGGTCTAAAAATAGAATCTATAAAAAATGGAAACTTTATAATTGCATCAAAAGAGAAAGCTTTGTGTGATAAAATCTACTATACAAAAGATGTACAAATAACATCTAAAAAAACGATGTTGGAGTTTTTAGAAGATGATCTCAGAATTGATATGGAAGAGTTAGAAGATTGTGATATAAAGATTTTTCAAAAATACTATGAAATAAGTAAATCTAAAAAAATACAATTTTTATTACAAATACTGAATGATATAGTGGAGAACTGGTATGACAATAATTGAACAAATGCTATCAAACTATGAGATAACAACGGAAGTAGATTTGATAAACGCACTAAAAGAGGTATTTCAAGAGATAGCACTTTTGGGATTATATCAAGGTGGTTTTTTCCAAAAGGCTGCCTTTTATGGTGGAACAGCTCTAAGAATACTTTATGGATTACCAAGATTTTCAGAAGATTTAGATTTTACACTTTTAGAAAAAAAACATGATTTTAATTTAGAACAATATTTTAGCTCTATAGTTGA
>JGI10211J34971_10004566_pt1 | contig 10978 bp, 7 predicted proteins | sample Etolagsediment_FD_34971 | JGI IMG/M metagenome (IMG submission 34971)
GGTGGCGTGGTGTGGCGATCGAGTTGCGCTTGCAGATCGTGTTGGCAGCACGGTGCGGCGAGGATGATCTGCGACGACCAGCCGACCGCGGCCGCGAGCGCGTCGTCCGTGGCGGTATCGCAGGCGTGCAGAGCGATGACCAGATCGGGTTCCCTCCCGCCCGCGGGTCGCCAATCGGCGATCGACCCCGCGTCGAATCGCAGTCCCGCCCAGCCCTGATCTTGCTCCGCGAGATGGCGCGCTGAGGCGTTCAGTCGATCNAGNAGGTCGGACTTCAGATCGACTCCGACCGTCCGGGGTGTCCATCCACGGCTCAAGAGATGGTGATGGGCCGCCATNGTCAACACTCCTGCCCCACAGCCGAGGTCGACCACATCGACGCCGCCGTCCCCGTCCCTCAGACCGTCGAGCGTGGTGTCGAGGATGTCGACGAAGCGGACCACCTGGAGGTACTTGTCGCGCGCCGCCGCTTTGACTCGACCGTTTCGACCGGTGAGGCCGAGTTCGACGAGAAAGGGCGCGTCCTCGGGAACCGAGCGCGCTGGCTGACGGTCATGGCCGGTGTCGGGTGCCGCAGTGGTGCCTCGGTGAAGTGCGCGCAGCAGGCGGCCGCGTTTGGAGAGCGTGTACTGCTCCGAGCGATCGGCGAGTCGCACGAACACCGACCGGAAACCCTCGTCGAGCAGCGCCTCCACCCGATCGCCGATCGTCGTTGGATCGACGTTCTCCACGGTCGTGGTCGAACCGTCACTGAACTCGAACTGGATCTGGCGGCCGCGATGCAGATCGACCCAACGAAGACGAACCCGACGGTTTCCACGCGAGGAGAAGACGGCGTCGACGAGAGCTGAGTCATCGAGGGCGCCGAGCAGCGAGTCGAGTCCGTCTCTCATGGAGCAACCGTTGTCTCGGTGGGCACCTCATCTGCCAATGACGACACCAAGGTGGACCAGACCTCCGCATCGTCGTAGCCGAACGCCCAGAGCGACACCCCGCCGAGGCCGGCCCGCCGCGCGATATGCACCCGGTCTCGGACCCCTTCGGCATCGATCCACCTGACCTCCCGGCGCTGAACGCAACTCGTGGTGGCATCGGAGACTTCGAGGTCGTAGGAGTAGGTCCACTCACCGTTGATGGCGTCGTAGACCGGAGCCCCACCCCGCCTCGCGATCAGGTCGTCGATCGACGCTGGCGTCACCCCGGTGCGCCGTGGCGCGTCAGCGGGGCAGGTGCCGTCGGTGGCGACAACCCAGTTGTAACCGTAGGCAGGGATACCGAGGACGAGTTTGGCGTGATGCTCCACCGGCACAGCTTTCAGGGCGCCGTCGACGACATCGCGTGTCCAGTCGAGCGGCGCCACCGGGCCGGCGCTCGAGGTCGAGAAGTCGTACGCCATCAACCGGATCGCATCCACGTGCTCCGCGATGGCTCCATGGTCGTAGACCCAGTAGCCGATCTCCCCGGTGGTGGTCACGTCGTAAATCGGCGGCACCGAGACGGTCAGTGTCCGACCGTCGGAGTGCAGGGCCTCGGCGAGCTCAGCGATGAAGGTGATCCAAGCGGGTGACGTCGTCGGCCAGGTCGATGGGTCGTCGGCGAAGGCGAACTGCTCGTAGTCGATGTCGATGCCATCAGCGTTCAACTCCTCAGCGAACGAGGCGATGCGCTCGACGTGGCGCGAGCGTCGCGACTCATCGGCGAGCAGCGCGGCCATCGCGCCGCTCGGCAGGTGGTCGATGATCGACGGGACGAGGCGCGCTGACGATCGCGAGACGAGCGCGATGAGGCGATCGGCCTCCGACGTCGGGGTGTTCGAGTCGACGATCACGTTGCCGGTCCCGTCGACCGAGAACCAGAACGGTGATACCTCGCGGAGCAGGCCGAGTCGGTCCTCGATACCGGGGTCGGCGAGGGTGTCGTCGAGAGTCCAATAGGGCGCCCACACGTCAAGTGCGATCTCACCCGGAGGAGTGACCGGCGCATCTTCGCCGCCGAGGACGAGGGTCGCCCCGACGAGAGTCAGGGCCACCGCGACGAGCGCGATGAGGGTGACCCGTCGACGGGCCGACGACGGGCGTCGAGCCGACTCCCAGATACCCGCCAGATCGACGTCGATCAGACTCGGGACGATCGCGGCGCCCCGGGTGGAGGAGAGGTCGGCGACATTCGGCACTCCAACCGTGACACATCCCGCCGCGACCGCGGACGCGACGCCGGTCGGGGAGTCCTCGATCGCCATGCAATCCGACGGGTCCACGCCAAGCAGTTCGGCCGCGCGCCGGTAGGGCTCCGGATCGGGCTTTCCTCGAGTCACGTCGTCTCCGCAGACGACCACGGAGAAGGAGCCGGCCGGAAGGGCGTCGAGGATCGGGTCGACGAACCGACGCCACGACATCGTGACCAGCCCGCACGGCACGCCGTCGGCGACCAGCGCCGCCAGCAGCTCGCGGGCTCCCGGTCGCCANGGNATNCGCTGTCGGACCGACTCGATCACATCGTCGAGTAGGCGCTCGATGATCTGCTCNGGAGCGAGATCATCGATGCCTCCGTGCTCGATCATGTAGGCGGCCGAGTCGCGAAGATCGAAACCCACCATCGCGTGGGCATGGTGATCGGGCCAGTCACGCCCGTACTCGGCGACGAGACGACGCTCGGCGGCGATCCAGTAGGGCTCGGTGTCGACGAGCGTGCCGTCCATGTCCCACAGGACGGCGGACGGTCGGAGGCGTCGGTCGTCGGTCATGTCCGTCCTAGGGCGGACGGCGCCCGCGCGATCACTCCTGAACGAGTTCGATCAGCGTTCCGAAGCTGCCCTTCGGATGGATGAAGGCGACGGTCGTTCCGCGACTTCCTGGTCGGGGCGCCGCGTCGATAGCGCGCGCTCCCGCGGCCACCATCGACTCAAGGGCCGCAGCGCAGTCGTCTACCCGATACCCGATGTGATGGAGCCCCTCACCGCGCTTCTCGATCGCCTTCGCGACCGGTGAATCAGGACGAGTCGGCGTGAGCAACTGCACGTAACTCTCGGCGACGGCGAGCAGCGCCTCCTCGACACCGTCGCTCTCGACGACCTCGCGGTGGGCGACGGTCGCGCCGAAGGCCTGCTCGTAATAGGCGATCGCGGCCTCCAGGTCGTTGACCGCGATGGCGACGTGATCGATCTCGGTGAGGATCATCCCAACAGTCTGCCCGAACGGGGCTCGTTACTCGGCGTCGACCTCAGGTCGAATGTCTCCGAACCACGGTGATGCGGTCCTCGCCGATTCGCTCCCGCTTCTCTGGGTCGTCAACTCCGAGGCCCTCCTCGGGGGAGAGACAGAGCACACCGACCTTTCCCTCGACCTCATTGCGATGGACGGCGCGCGCGGCCTCGCCGACCTCGTCGAGGGTGTGCACTCGTGAGAGCAGCGGCTGGATACGGCCCTGATCGATGAGCCGGTTCGCCGCCCAGGCCTCCGCGTAGTTCGCGAAATGGGATGAGAGAACGCGCTTCAACTTCATCCAGAGGTGACGGTTGTCGAACTCGACCATGTAGCCCGAGGTCGCGGCGCAGGTGACCACGGTGCCGCCCCGGCGAACCGCGAACACCGACGCGCCCATGGTGGAGCGGCCCGGGTGCTCGAAGACGATGTCAGGGTCCTCGCCGGTCAATTCGCGGATCTTCTTGCCGAAGCGCCGCCACTCGGACTCGTCCTGAGTGTGCTCGTCAGACCAGAAGCGGTACCCCTCGGCTTGACGATCGATGACCGCCTCGCACCCCATCGCCTCGAGCAGTGCGGCGCGCTCAGGGGAGGAGACGACGCCGATCGGCGTGCCGCCACCGTTCAGCACGTACTGGACGGCGTAGCCCCCGATACCGCCCGTCGCCCCCCAGATGAGCACCGAGTCACCCTGCTTCATGCGGGCGCCGTTGTCGCTGACAAGCATGCGATAGGAGGTCGAGTTGCACAGCGCGTTCACCGCCGCCTCCTCCCAAGAGAGGTGGGTGGGCTTCGGCATCAACTGATTCGCCTTGACGACCGCGATATCGGCGAGACCACCGAAGTTCGTCTCGAAACCCCAGATCCGCTGGTTGTTCGCGAGCATCGAGTCGTCGTGCGCCGAGGGATCCTGATCGTCGACGTGGTTGCAGTGCACCGTGACACGGTCGCCCGGCTTCCAGTTGCGCACCGCGGATCCGACCCGCAACACGACACCGGAGGCATCCGAGCCGAGGATGTGCTCGTCGCGGCGATGCCGCGCCGACCACTCGGACTCGCGAGCGAGGCGATCGAGGAATCCGAAGGTGGGTAGCGGTTCGAAGATCGACGACCAGACGGTGTTGAAGTTGATCGAGGAGGCCATCACGGCGAGGTACACCTCGTCGGGAGCCAACTCAGGTGTAGCGACCTCGTCGACATGCAGGGCGCGGCGCGGATCTTTGTCCTCGGAGGCGACACCCTCGAACATGTCGACCTCGTCTCGACGGACGAACGACGCGCGATACGACTCGGGGATCGGGAGGTTGGCGAGATCCTCGCCAGAGGCGCCGGCGAGCACGGCGTCACGGATGGCTGTGGTCGTCATGACGGGAAGGTACCAGTCGGTAACTTCGCCCTGCGAGGCGGAGTTCCGAGGGCGATGCCGACCGCGGAGACCACTACGGTTCTCGCATGACCACGCGAATCGTCGCCGGAGCCCGCACCCCGATCGGCAAGTTGAGCGGTGCCTTCAGCTCACTGTCGGCCGCCGACCTCGGCGGAGCCGCCATCGCCGCTGCTCTTGAACGCGCCGGCGTCGACCCCGCGGATGTCGACCACGTGATCATGGGGCAGGTGCTCATGGCCGGACAAGGTCAGGTGCCCGCCCGGCAGGCGGCTGCGAAGGCCGGGATCCCGATGAGCGTCCCCTCCGTCAATGTCAACAAGGTCTGTCTCTCGGGCCTCAACGCGATCTACCTCGCCCATCAGATGATCGCCTCGGGCGACGCCGACATCGTCGTGGCCGGCGGTATGGAATCGATGACCAACGCCCCCCACCTGCTCCCGGCGGCGCGCTCTGGCATCCGCTACGGCGACTCGGAACTTCGCGACGCAATCGTCCACGACGGACTGTGGTGCGCCTTCGATGCCTGCCTGATGGGCACCGGCACTGAGCGGTACACGGCGGGATCGATCAGCCGTGCCGCTCAAGACGAGTTCGCCGCCGCCTCCCACGAGCGAGCCGCCGACGCCACGAAGAACGGTCGTCTCGCCGAGGAGATCGCGCCGGTTTCCGTGCCGCAGCGCCGCGGTGACGCCGTGGTGGTCACCGAGGACGAGGGCATCCGAGCCGACACCACCACTGACAGCCTCGGAGGCCTGCGACCAGCCTTCGACCCGTCGGGAACCATCACCGCTGGGAACGCCTCCCAGATCTCCGACGGAGGATCCGCCCTCGTGCTCATGAGCGAGGCAGAAGCCGACCGACGGGGGGTTGAGAGCCTCGGAGAGTTCGTCTCGTTCGGCATGGTCGCCGGCCCGGACAACCCGTCGCTGCTTCTCCAGCCCTCGAACGCGATCCGAGCCGCGCTCGCCCGAACCGACCTCGGAGTCGACGATCTCGATCTGGTCGAGATCAACGAGGCGTTTGCCGCTGTCGGCATCGCGTCGACCGCCGACCTCGGCCTCAACCCGGAGAATGTCAATGTCAATGGCGGGGCGATTGCCCTTGGGCACCCGATCGGTATGAGCGGGAACCGTCTCGCGCTCACCCTGTTGCACGAACTCCGTCGTCGAGGGGGCGGGGTGGGTGCCGCGGCGCTGTGTGGCGGTGGCGGTCAGGGCGACGCGCTGATCGTCCGCACGATCTGAATCCGCGACGCGGTCGCCTCAGGACTCGACGGCGCGGCGGCCCTCGAAGGCTCGCCCGAGGGTCAGTTCGTCGGCGTACTCGAGATCCCCGCCGACCGGGAGTCCGCTCGCAAGGCGGGTGACGCGAAGGCCGAGCGGTGTCAGGAGTCGCGCGAGATACATCGCCGTCACCTCACCCTCGGTGTTCGGGTTGGTGCAGATGACGATCTCCTCGACCGGCTCGCCCTTGAGTCGGTCAACCAACTCTCGAATCTTGAGATGCTCAGGGCCGATCCCCTCGAGTGGATTCATGCAGCCGAGCAAAACGTGGTAGCGACCGCGGAACTCGCCGGTGCGCTCAAGGGCCACGATGTCTCGGGACTCCTCGACGACACACAGGATGGTGCCGTCGCGCCGTTCGTCAGAGCAGATCGGGCAGAGCGTCGCCTCGGCGACGTTGAAGCAGCGTTCGCAAAACCTCACCCGCTCCTTCGCCTCGTGGATCGCTGAGGCGAGCCGCTCGACATCGGCAGCAGGAATCTTGAGCAGATGAAACGCGATGCGCTGCGCGGACTTCGGTCCGACACCGGGTAGTCGACCAAGTTCGTCGATAAGGGTTTGCACGGGAGGGGTGTAGACACCCGCCATCAGTCGGTCCTCTCGACAACCTGGGCGCCTGGGAAAGCACGCGTGATCGAATCGACAGCGGTGGGAACGTCCGAGGGCGGCACATCCACCAACTCCGCCGGATCGACCGGTTCCTCTGTGATCTCCTCGGCGGGTGAGGCATCGGTCGTCGGCGCCTCCGGGGCATCGTCGAGCACGATGTTCACCTCTGAGCCGACCGCTCGACCAAGGGCAGCGGCAACCTCCGAGAGGTGGGCGGCGCAGCGCGCGCCGTGCGCGGGGTTCGGTGCTCTGAAACGCGCCGTCGATGGAGGGTCGAAAGCGACGAACTCCCCGGCGGAGAAGAGCGCGCGGACGAGCGGCTTGAGGCTGGCGCGGACGCTTGCCTCCCAGACCTCGATCACTCGACGGAGATCGAGTGGCGCCTCTGAGGCGTTGGGTGCAGGTGCTGCCGTCGTCGCCTCGGGGCCATTCTCGGTGGGCGGCGCCTCAGCAGGGGCGGTGGGGGAAGCCGTTTCCTTCGTTGCCGCCGGTGGGGTCGCCTTCGGCTCGCTCGACCGTCGCGCTCGACCGCCGAGAACCGCTTTGCCGGTTTCGGGGTCGACCGGAGCAGCCGGCTCAGCGGCACGCGGGGAGCCATCGCGAACCGCCCGTTCGAGCCGTTCGAGCCGAGCGAGAAGCGACGCTGTGTCATCACCGGAGTCGTCGCGGGTCAGTTGAACGAGCGAGATCTCCAACATGATCCGCGGGTCGGGAGCGAATCGCATCTCGACAAGGGCCTGACCAAGACGCTCCATCGAACGGACGAGGCCGGCCGCGCCCAGGCCGCGCGCGAGCGAGGCNAACTCGTCGAGGCGGTCGTGACGCACCTGCACGAGCTCGGGCGCCATNAGCGACAGGAACAAGTTTCTGAGGTGTCGNAGGAGGTGCTCGGTCAGCGTTCGGGGGTCGTGACCCATTGAGACGGCGTGGGCGACCGCAGCGAGCGCTCGACCGGTGTCCGAATCGGTGAACGCCGCCACGAACTCATCGAGATCGATGTGGTCGGAGACGTCTCCGCCGGTCGCGGCCAACAACTCGAGGGCCGAGAGCGAATCGCGGGCCGAGCCACCGCCCTGTTCGAGCGCCGCGTCGATGACCGATGGGTCGATATCGATTCCCGCGTCGTCAGCGACCCAACGCAGATGCTCAGCCAACGTGTCGGAGGGCAGCAGATGGAACTGAAGGTGCTGGGTGCGCGAGCGGATCGTGTCTTTGAGGCGCTGGGGGTCGGTGGTCGCAAGCACGAACACGACGTGAGGAGGTGGTTCCTCGAGCACCTTCAGAAGGGCCGCGGACGCCCCCGGACCGAGCATGTGCACCTCGTCGAGGATGTACACCTTGTGCCGACCGGGCGTCGCGAGGGACACCTTGTCGATCAGACTGCGGACGTCCTCGACCGAGTTGTTGGACGCGGCGTCAAGTTCGTGAACGTCGTAACTCGTGCCCCGCTCCACTGAGACGCAGGACTCGCACTCACAGCACGGCTCGCCGTCGACGGGGGCGGTGCAGTTCAGGACCTTCGCCAGAATTCGCGCCGTCGTCGTCTTGCCCGTGCCCCGTGGGCCACTGAAGAGATAGGCCTGCCCCTCGCGGCCGGTGCGGACCGCCTCGCGGAGCGCGCGGACAACATGCTCCTGACCCTTCAACTCGGCGAATCGTCGCGGCCGGTACCGGCGATAGAGCGACTGGGTGGCCATTTGCCCACACTAGGTCGGAGGTGCGCACCCAGCCCGACGGGATGCCGGTCCTTGTGACGGAGCCATGACTACCGTGAGTGCGTGATCGCCACCGCCGCCGAGTCGCCCCTGCGGGGTCGCCGAACGCGCGGTCCGCTCGGCCTCATGGTCCGCTTGGTCGGGGTCGTCATCGCTCTCGGGATCGCGCTCGTCGCACCCGGGTCGCCGGCAGCCGCTCAGAGCGGCTCGAACGAACTCGCAGCCTCAAGTCCGTCGGACGGGGCGACGCTCGGCACGTCACCGGCGTTTATGACATTCGCCTTCCAGCAACCGGTCGACGCCGACGAGTCGTTCACCGTGGCCGTCGGCTGCGGTGTCCCGGCCCAACCTCAGAGCACCGGCATCCCCCAGCTCGCCGATGACGACGTGACGTTCACCGTCGAAGTGCTCTCCCCGTTCCCGAAAGGGGCCTGCACGATCACCTGGCTCCTCCGCGACGACCTCAACCAGCCGATCGCCACCGATCTCATCGCGTTCTCTGTCGCTGCTGACTCCGTGGTGGCCGGAAACTCCACTGAGCAGGCAACCAACATCACCGTTCCCGCGGTGCCGGTGTCAACCGCAGAGACCGACGCCGTCCGGTCGACTGGATCCACCGGCGGCGCCGTCTGGCTCGGCCGGCTCATCTCTGGTGTCGCCGTGCTCATTCTCTTCGGATCGGCGGCGATGATCGCCTTGGTGTGGCCGGAAGGACCCCTCTACACCGTTACCCAGCGCTTCATGATCGCGACATGGACGGTCGCTCTCATCGGCACCGTGCTCTATGTGGCAGCCCTCACCGCGGACTTCACCGCCAACTCCTTCGGCGCCGCGCTCAGCCCCTTCTCGTGGATGGACCTCTTCCAATCGGGATGGCCGGGTCGAGCCGCAGTCGCGCGCCTCGTGCTTGTGGCCGGCTGCCTCTGGATCGCCGTCTACCCCGAGCGGATCAACGAACCCGGCTCGCAGGCGCTCGCCATCACCCTTCCGACCGCCGCGGCCGCGACCATGGCCTTCTCCCGCCTCGAAGGTGATCTTGTCGCCCTCGGCATCGTGATCGACCTCATCCACATCGCCTCGGTCGGCATCTGGTTCGGCGGGGCGGTGCTCGTCGGACGAGTCGTGCTCGCCGGCCCCGGTCCGGCCGACCTGGTCAAGGCGACCCGTAACTACACCCAAATCGCCACTACCGCGCTGGTGGTCGCCGTGATCAGCGGCGTCGCTCAGACCTACCGCCTCGTCGGCGGCGCCGTGCTCAACAGCTCGTACGGTCGAGTCGTCGTCGTGAAGTCGATCGCTGTGATCGCCATGGCCTTCGTCGCCATCGGAGCGAGGTCGGTGATCAACAGCAAACTCGCCCGACGCGAGACGATGTCGGCTGCGCACGCCGAGCGGTTCCGGCGCACCTTCGGAACCGAGGCCCTCATCGGTGTGGTGGTCCTCGCCTTCAGCGGCTGGCTCCTCTCGATGAATCCACCGAAGGTCTCGCTGATCCCCGAGATGACCTACGCGGTGACCGTGCCGATCGAGGACGCCGCCTCAGGATTTATCGCCGAGGTGTCACTCGACCCATCCGGAGTCGGACTGAACGGACTCGAAGTGGTCGTCATCGAGACACCCGCCCCGATCACCGATCTCGTCGTCGAGTTCGATCCCGAGATCGGCAGTTACGGGCGGGGCACCATCCAGGACATCCCGCTCTCCGGCCGGGGAGTCGCCCGGCTCCCGCTCGGAACCGGCCTTCCCTTCGACGTGGCGGGAACCTGGACGGTCACGGTGACCGTCTCCTTCGAGACCGGGCTCACCGCGGTCGCGAACGGAGCCGTCATGATCTACGAGGCCGACGGTTCCACGCCGACCTCATCGACCACCCTGCCAGCCGTACCGACCAGCATCGTTGGGACGACCGGATCGACCATCGTGCCGACCACGATCGCCGCCGACGGCACGGGCGAGACGACCACACCCGACACGACGACCCCCTGAGCGCGACCCACCCGGGGTGTCGGGCGACCAACTAGCGTCGCTTCGGTGAGCATGATGCGCGCCAGACTCGAGGAGCTGAGAGAGCGCCGCGAAGCGGCCCTCAACGCCGGCAGTGAACGGGCCGTCGAACGCCAGCACTCGAAGGGCAAGATGCTCGCCCGCGAGCGCATCGATTACCTGCTCGACGAAGGCAGCTTCCACGAACTCGACATGCTCGCTCGCCACCGCGCTCACGCGGCCGGGCTCGAGGAGCACCCCTACACCGATGGTGTCATCACCGGCTGGGGAACGATCGACGGTCGCAAGGTGTTCGTCTTCAGCCAAGACTTCACCGTGTTCGGCGGAGCTCTCGGAGAGGTGTTCGCCGAGAAAATCCACAAAGTCATGGACCTCGCGCTGCGCACCGGCGCCCCGATGATCGGCCTCAACGATGGTGCCGGAGCCCGCATCCAAGAAGGCGTCGTCTCTCTCGCCTCCTACGGCGGCATCTTCCACCGCAACGTCAAGTCCTCCGGTGTCATCCCACAGATCTCGGTGATCCTCGGGCCATGCGCCGGTGGCGCCGTCTACTCGCCGGCCATGACCGACTTCATCTTCATGGTGCGCGAGTCATCACACATGTTCATCACCGGCCCCGACGTGGTGAAGACCGTCACCGGAGCCGACGTGACCCTCGAGGAACTCGGCGGCGCGATGAGTCACGCCTCGAAGTCGGGCGTGGCCACCTTCGTCAGCGATGACGAGCAGGCCTGCCTCGACGAGGTGAAGTACCTGCTGTCGTTCCTGCCGGCCAACAAC
>JGI10211J34971_10004567_pt1 | contig 10977 bp, 5 predicted proteins | sample Etolagsediment_FD_34971 | JGI IMG/M metagenome (IMG submission 34971)
TAATCCCAGCCCTGATTCAACAGGTATCGTCTCCATCGCCGGTTTCTTCAAAGAAGCCAAAATAGCCCAGGAGCAGAAACGGCTGGATGAAACAATAGATTATATTTTCTTCAATTCATTGCCTGGCAAAGGCGAAGCCTCATTCAATACCACGGCTATCAATGAATTCAGCTCCATTCGCTCTGAAGATCTTACCCAGGCAGAATTTCTGGCCAATCACCAGGTGCATCAGGTGGTGGATATGGTAAAAGCGGATATCAAAGGATTTCAAAATGCCTATCTGATTGAAACGGCAACCCAGATAGGCGTCCGTGAAAGTCGCCGCATTGTGGGGGATGTGGTGCTGCAGGCCCACAGCATTCGATCGGGAGAAAAATTTCCCGATAAGATCGCTCGAGGCTGCTATGGAGTGGATATTCATGGCAATACAGGGGAAGACGACATCATGGAGGAACTGGCTGAAGATATGTGGTATGATGTCCCCAGGGGCACCCTGATCGCCAGAGATTCTGATAATCTGCTGGCAGCAGGACGATGCCTGTCCGCCTCATTTGAAGCACACGGTGCATTACGCATCATGCCGACATCGGCAGCCACTGGCGAGGCGTGCGGTGCCTGGGCAGCCCTGGCTCTGCAACAGAGTTCCACCTTGCGAGCGGTTCCCGCAGATGATCTCCAAAAATTCATTATTCATAACATTGAAACCTGAGCCCATGACCGATCAGAGCATACAGTTTGGGACCGATGGCTGGCGAGCACTTTTGGGAAGCCAGATCAACCCGGAGAGCATCAGTCTGGTAGCCCAGGCCTTTATGGATACCCTTCCTGAGATCGCATCGGGGTCCAGCAAAGAAATCATTATTGGGTATGATGGACGTCAGGATTCAGATGGCTTCGCCCTCCGATTTGCACAGATAGCCATTGCGAATGGGTGGGAACCTGTACTGAGCAATAGACTTATCCCGACACCTGTTGTTTCTTTTAATAGCAAGGCACGTGGGGCTCGAGCAGGGGTCATGATCACCGCCAGTCACAATCCGGCACAATATAACGGTGTCAAATTCAAATCTGCTGCGGGAGCTCCTTTCAGCAGTGAAATGACAGCAGCCGTTGAGAAAAATCTGGGCAAACATCCTGTGAAGGTATCAGATTCGACGGTTCTTTTAAGCGATCTGTGGTCGCCGTATCGGGCTGCCATTGAATCCAGGATCGATCTCAAAGCAATTCAGGATTCAGGTCTCAAGGTAGCCATCGACAGCATGGCCGGGGCCGGATCCAGCTTCCTTGAGGAAATCCTTAGCCATATTGGTGTTTCAGTAAAGACCATTGGAGGTGTTCCGCTCAAAGATTTTGGGGGCAGACAGGCTGAACCCATAGCCCAAAACCTGCAACCTCTCCAAGCATTTCTATCTGAGAACCCTGGCTATTGTATGGGCCTTGCCACCGATGGTGATGCAGATCGGCTGGGTATCTGCTACGAAGATGGAAGCTGGCAGAATGCCCAGGATACCATCATGGCTCTGGGACACTATATGGTGGCAATTCGACAAGCAGAGGGTGATCTGGTCAAAACAGCCAGCGTCACCAATCGGATCGCCAGACTTGGTGAGGAAGAAAGCCGCAGAATTCGAAATGTCCAGGTAGGATTCAAGTATATCGCAGATGAAATGCTGGCACATCAGATCGCCTTTGGAGCAGAGGAGAGTGGTGGCTACGGATTTGGCATCCATATTCCAGAGCGTGATGGACTTTTTAGCGGTCTGATTGCCCTGGAAATGTTGGCCATCTCAGGCTGTGCAACCCTCTCTGAATACATGCATCGTATCAGGAAGACTTACGGTGAAATATTCTATCAGCGCGTCGACCTGGCTATAGCTGAACCTGATACTGGCCTATGGCTGAGCGAGTTAGCTAATGCGGGGTTCAATTCAGTCGGCACTTACGAGATTACACGACAGGAAGTTTATACCAATAATCGCGGCTGGGTAAATGGACTCAAATTCTACCTTGCCGGTGAAAACCGCTGGCTGCTCATGAGAAGTTCAGAAACTGAACCCCTGGTGCGCATTTATGCTGAAGGGGATGCTTCCCATGAGCCTTTGGCATTGCTTGAATTGGGCAAAAGGCTTTTTAAAAGCGTCGGCGTCAGCTTTATGGCAAAGAAATAGAGAGATTCATGACACAGATCTTAAGACAAAAAGAAGCATTGGATCGATTAAAAGACGATCATGCAGAATATGCATTGATACAGAACCCTGCTGGTGTGTTCCCTGCGTTTGAGCTGGCCCCCTTATCGCGGAAGTTATCCTCAACCACAGCGCTGGATACGGTGGTCTGCGATATGGATGGGACCTTAACCACCACCGAAGGCTTGTGTCTTCATTCACTGGAAACCATGGTCAAGCGCTGGATGACAAAGGATATGGCTCAAACTTGGTCAGGACTGGATCCAGAGCAAGATTACCCCCACGTTATCGGGAACAGCACGACGCGTCATGTGGAATACCTCCTTGAAAGCTACGGGCACCACCTGGACCACGGGCAATTTAGCACATCATTTTTCCATGCGGCGCACTGGCTTTTGGACCAGGGAAAAGATTTGAGGCTCAAAGCGGATGTCCGCCGACAGATCCAAATGGCTGGGGGGGATCCGGCATCGGTTGAGAAGGGGGAGAAGCTATCTGTACCATTGCATCTCCCTGAAGGGAAAGCCCAGGTTCCTTTTGCCGTCACCATCTACTATCAGCGTTATCATGAGATCCTGCAAGCCATGGGAACTGCTGAATTACAGACAATTGCCCCCGGACTTGATGCTCTGATTGAGCCCATGCCTGCCGTGGGCCTGTTTCTTACGCTGATCAAGGGCTGGCTTTCACCCCGTGAAATGCGAAAACTATATCCACTGTGGATGGCAGCCCTTCCCCCTGATCTGGCGATATCCGCGACTGATCCTGAATATGAGGTGGGCAAAAGGCAACTTTCAGATCTGGCAGAATACTTTCAGACCCATCCAGTGAAAATAGGGCTGGTAACCTCGTCCATCGATTATGAGATGCGCATCGTGCTGAAAGCAGTGTTCGCTGAGATCAGCAAACAGATTCAAGACTGGCCTATCGATCCGGCACTGAAGGATGAATTGCTGGCAAAATATTGTGATTACCGGCAGGTGCTGGATGTTCGTATCAATGCTTCCGCCAGCAGTGAAGGCCGGCTGAAGCCCCACAGGGATCTGTATAGCATGGCCTTGCAGCAGATGGGCATCCCAATAAGCCATTTCAATCGGGTGATCGGTTTTGAAGATAGTGAAAGTGGTGTGGTTGCCATGCGGGCTGCTGGTATTGGGCTGGCTCTGGCAGTGCCCTTTCTGGAAACAAGCAAACATGACCTCCGTGCGGCAACAGCGATTCTTAAAGGCGGATTGGCCGAGGCCGTGATCAAGAGGGGACTATTTCTCAATATGAAGGATGACACACGGTGAATCGTTCGCATTATGTGATCTCCAATACCCACTGGGACAGGGAATGGAGACAGACCTTTCAAAGACATCGCATGGCCTTGGTGGAAATGATCGATGAATTATTGACCATTCTTGGTGAGCAGCCTGAATACAGGGCCTTTCATCTGGACAGTCAATCGGTGGTCCTGGAAGATTACCTGGAGATCCGCCCCCAAAAGCGCTCCCAACTTGAAGGCTATATCAGGGAAGGCCGTATTCTGGTGGGACCCTGGTACATTCTCCCGGATGAATATTTTGTCGGGGGGGAGAATCTGATACGTAATCTTCTCATGGGCCACCGGGTATCCAAGGCCCATGGTGGCGTTTCAAAGATTGGCTATTCACCCTTTTCCTGGGGTCAGATATCGCAATTGCCGCAACTGTATGCCGGCTTTGGCATCGATCTTATCATGTTCTATCGCGGTGTTAACAGTCTTGAAAGCCCTAAGGCCGAATTTGTGTGGGAAGGAGCCGATGGCACCAGAAGTCTTTCGTCCCGCTTCTCCACCATGCCCAGATATAACTTCTATTTTGGAATCTATCGTCCTGTGGTTCAGGGATATACAGCTGGTGATGTCAAGTTCGATAAGCAGTCATCTGGTCAACTTTTGCACCCAGCGGATCTTGATCAATCTCATGAAGATTACCACCGCATTCCCAGCTCAAGCCAATACGATCCCACCAAGATCAAAGCAGCTGTTGAAGTCCTGACAAATAATCAGGATAAAGACTTCAGCAGTGGCCAGGTGATCTGGATGGAGGGGCACGACTCCAGTGGTCCCAGTCCAGAAACGAGCAAATTGATCAAGGAGCTCCAGATCCAGTTCCCTCATATGAAGATCAAGCATGCTACCCTGGAGGAGTACCGGGATGTTCTGCGTGATACCTTGAACATGGATAGTCTGCCTGTGGTGAGAGGAGAGCGCAGATCAGCTCAGTATGATCATCGGAGCGGCAATCTTTATGGCTACACCACCTCTGCCCGGATGGTTTTAAAGCAGCAGAATTTTGATGCTGAGCGGTGGCTGCAGATGTATGCAGAGCCAGTCGATGTGCTTGCCGGTATTCTGGGAATGGATAATGAGGACCGCTATCTGGAGCTGGCCTGGAGGAAATTGATCCAGAATAGTGCCCATGATAGTATTGGCGGCTGCAGCCTGGATGCCGTTCACGAAGATGGCATGCAGCGCTACAAGGAATCCAGAGAGATCGCCCAGGGAGTCTTCCGTCGCGGGATGGAGTTTATCACCCATCAGATCGGGGGTATTGACTTGGATTCTGCAGAATCTGCGCTCATTGTATACAACCCCTTGCCCTATCCACGGGGAGGCGTTCAAAGGTTTTTGGTGGATTTGCCTTCTGAATTGATGGGCAGGGAATTGATGATAACAGATGTGAATGGGAACCCGTGTCAGTATGAAACCATTGCTGTCTCAGCAAAACAGCCCGTCCTGGAGCAATTGATCGATCGCCCGCTGCATCTTGAAGTACAACGCCATGAGATCCTCCTGGATGTTCCCGAGATTCCCGGTATGGGCTATTCTACCCTTAAACTGGCATTAACAGAGTCAGGATATGATGCTGAATGTCAGGGTGTTAGCCTCCATTTAGACTCCAATGGATTGCCTGTCCTTGAAAATGGATTGATTCGGGCAGAATGGAATCACAATGGGACCTTCACGCTTACGGATCTGATTACCAAAAAGGAATTCCCCGGCATTGGTGAATTTTGCGGTGAAGGGGAAGCAGGGAATGCCTGGGTACATACACCTGAACCTCCCTTTTCATCGTCCGTGAATGGCAGTGCATCATTCAATATCCGCTATCAGGGATCGCTCATGTCCGCCATTGAAGTCACATTGACCTACGATCTTGATGGAGCGGCTCATGCCGGGAAGCAGGATACCATCCAGGTGATCTATTCCCTGTTCAAGGATAGTCCCGTGCTGGATGTGAAAATAGTCCTGGTCAATCAAGTCCCCAACCGCAGGCTGCGCTATGCCTTGCCGACGTCTCTCAATGCTGAATATGCCTGGGGAGAAGGTCAATTTGATGTGGTCGCCAGATCGACCCATCGACCAGATACATCCGACTGGGTGGAGCAGCCCATGTATGATTATCCTCTGCACCATTTTGTTGATGTTTCCAACCAATCCCAGGGGATTGCAGTCCTGGTAGACGGACTCAAGGAATATGAAGTGACAGAAGGTGTGGACCAGAAGCTGTTTCTGACCTTGTTCAGAGCGTTTACCCATGTGGTGGTTCCCAGTTCTGTTGAGGACCATGGGCATGAGATGGGGTCCCAATGTCTGGGTGCCCAATCCTATCATCTGGGCATCATGCCCCATTCTGGTGATTGGCAGGCAGGACAGGTCGCCAGGTTGGCTCAGACCTTTAATTACCCTTTCAAAGCCATGCAGAGCTCAACACTGGATGGACCGCTTGCTCCCAGGAATGCCTTTTTCGAACTTGATTCCCCTGACCTGGTTCTCAGTGCATTGAAACAGCCTGAGGACAAGCAAGACGGACTTATTCTCCGGTTATACAATCCCACAGACCGTTTGGTCACCACATTCCTGGCTACCTGTTTTACCATGAGGGAGGCCTATATCACTGATCTTGAAGAGATAAAAGCCATCCCCATTCCATTTTCAAATGCCAACCAGCTTGAAATAACCATCGAACCCAAAAAAATAATGACCCTGAGACTGCTAGTGAATTATGAATGACCCATTGAAAAAAACAGCCTATGGCTATGTTGATACGGAAAATAACGAATATGTGATAACGGATCTGCGTACGCCCAGACCCTGGTTCAATTACATGTGGAATGAGCGCTACGGCGGACTGGTTTCACATACTGGCGGCGGCTTCAGTTTTCTCGATTCTCCCCGCGACAATCGATTAACACGAATGCGTTACAATAGCTTACCCTGGGATCGTCCCGGCCGCACCCTCATGCTCAGGGATCAGCGTGACGGAGAATACTGGTCACTGAGCTGGGCACCCACCATGGATCGCAAGTATGAGCATCTGGAAGCCCGCCACGGTCTGGGCTATACCCGTATCTCCACCGTCTATCGGGGCATCCGGTCAGAGCTTAGCTATTTTGTCCCAGTGGATCTTCCGGGAGAGATATGGCGAGTAAAGTTGGAGAACACAGGAAGCCAGACTGTCCAACTGGATCTCTTCGCCTTTGCAGAAGTGCTGATGGGCAATGCCCTCAATGATCAGATCAATCAACCCAATGACAAGCATTTCACCGATGTCCATTTTAATCAGGACACGCAGGTGTTGGAAGCATCTCGCCGCTATTGGGTGCTTAATCGCGGGGTGAGTGTGGCCCAGCCAAATCTTAGCTGGCCTTTTGAATTGAGTTTTTTCTCTACCCAGCCTATCACAGCATTTGATGGATCACTGGATGCTTTCATTGGTCGCTGGCGCTCAGAGTCAAATCCCATTACAGTTGAAAAAGGACAGCTGACGAATTCAGAAATTACGGCAGGGGATGCTGTTATGGCCCTGCAGACCGGGGTGTCACTGGAGCCGGGGCAAACGCTTGATCTGGCCTTTGTCATGGCCATCAAACAAACGGAAGACAGTCCAGTGGAGTTTGAAGCCCCAGGCACCTGGGCATTGTCGGAGTGGAATGATATCAAGCATATTGATAGGGCGCTGCATCAACTGAAAATCAGCTGGGAAGCGCGGCTCTCTGGATTTAAGGCTCACACGCCTGACCCGGTATTTAGCGAGATGACAACCACTTGGAATGCCTACCAGTCTGCAGTCACCTTTGATATGGCACGCAATGCGGGGTACTACCACGGTGGTCTGCTATTTGGAACCGGTATGCGTGACCAATTCCAGGATATTCTGGGTGTCCTGCTGCAGAACCCTGACAGGGTAAGAACCCGTCTTCTGAATGCCTTACGATTCCAGTTCGCCGATGGATCAACCCTGCACAATTATTTTAAATATACAGGCACAGGCGAGCGGACCCATCACTCAGACACACCGCTCTGGATCCCCTTCGGTATCATTGAATATCTGAAGGAAACGGGGGATGCGGGTTTTCTTGATGTTTCCGTCAACTTTCATGATTCTGGAAGCGCATCGGTGCTGGATCATCTTGTTCTGGCCCTGCGTTATGCACTCTCAAAGCTGGGAGACAAGGGCTTGCCTCTCATGATGAATGGAGACTGGAATGACACGCTGGATAAAGTGGGGCCAGAAGGCCGGGGTGAAACGGTCTGGGGAGCTGCATTCCTGGGATATGTGCTGGATGAATCCGCCAGGCTTTTCAAATTCCTCAAAAAACCTGAACTCCATGAGGAATTCACCACTGCGTACGAGAAAATGAAGCATCAGGTGAATGCCCATTGCTGGGATGGAAACTGGTTTCTCCGCGCCTTGAGGGACGATGGGCGTCCACTTGGGACACATACCGAGTCCCAAGGGCAGATCTTTTTAAATGCCCAATCCTGGGCCGTTATTTCCGGTTTTGCAGATGAGGAAAGGGGACAGGCATCCCTGCGCTCTTGTCTGGAGCACCTGAGAACCCCCTATGGGATGCAGATCTGTTGGCCCGCTTATCGGGAAGTAGATGCATCCGTGGGCTTGATCAGCCGCTGTGTCCCTGGCAAAAAGGAGAATGCCTCTGTATTCAATCATGCATCAGCCTGGTTTGTGCTGGCTGCCCTGAAAGCCGGATTTATTGAAGAAGCAACCCGGATCTATGCGGATATGCTCCCCTTGAACAGCAGTGAAAATGCAGATCGGTATGAGTTGGAACCCTATGCCTTTGCAGAGTATGTCACCAGTCCTGAGCATCCCACCAGTGGTCAGGCCAGCCATAGCTGGCTCACGGGATCGGCTGTCTGGATGCTGAAAGTAGGTAGAGATCATATTCTGGGTATATCCGCAGATTATTCAGGATTGACCATTGCTCCCAAGATTCCCTCCCATTGGGATGGCTTCACTGCGAAGCGAAGATTCAGGGATAGAATATTCAATATCACGGTTCAAAATCCGCACCATGTGAATCAAGGGGTGCTGGAGATCAGGGTGAATCAGGAACTGATTGATGGATTTACTATTGATCCGGAAAAATACCGGCGTCATGAAGAAATTGAAGTGCTTGTAAGCATGGGATAAAGGAATAGATATGAGACTAGCAAACATTTTACTCAGCTTGTTGACCATGGTGTCAATTGGACTCCTGGGACAAACCATTGATTGGCAGGAACGCAGCTCAGACCATACGCTGCCTGAAGGCGTGCGACTTTTCAAGGGCACCCGGAGCAGCCCCATTCTGGAAGCCTGGTATCTGGATGTGGATCTAAGTCAACCTGATATCATGATCCGGTCCTACTTGGCAGGCTCTGGTGACCAGGTTCCTGACCTGACGGAAGCATTTGGTGCCTATGCAGCCATCAATGGGGGCTTCTTTGGAGGCAGCGTGAGTTATTCCGCTGTGATCTACCCCAATGATGTCCGGGCCCAGAACATTGCTGCGCTTACCCGAAATGGTCAATCCTACCCTGTGATCCGAAGTTTGTTTTCCGTGGATGCCGACCGTCAACCCAGTGTTGACTGGATCTATCATTATGGAAATATGATCGAAGGCGTGTATGGATTTGACGCTCCCATGGACTACAGCCTGAACCAAAGCACACCGCTGCCAGCACCCTTGTCCAGCAATGGCGAGCTCCTGGATGGCCTATTGGTTGGTATTGGAGGGGGTCCCACACTGGTGAAGAATGGGCAGGTCAATGTCACCTACGATGAAGAGATCTTCTGGGGCTCAGGTGTGGGCCTTGACAATGGTGATCCTCGAACCGCAGTGGGATTTACAGCGAACAATCATGTGATCATGATGGTTGTTGATGGTCGTCAGGGCATCAGTCAGGGATTGGGTCTCACCGAATTGGCTTCAACCTTGATCAGTCTGGGCTGTGTGGAGGCCATGAATCTGGACGGTGGTGGCTCCACAGGAATGGCCATCGGAGGCGCGTATGTAAATCATCCCTCTGAACAGCGGGCCGTGCCCAGTATTCTGGCCATTGTTCATGCTGATTCGGTTCAATTTCCTGAAACACCTTCCAATGAATTGATCATTGACACGGGTGACATGGGTTGTGTCCTCGATGGCGGTGGCTGGTTTCCCACTGCCAATTTGGGTTATTGGGGAAGCACACCTTCCCTTCTCAACAATGTTGGTTCAGGTGATCGCACTGCGACCTTTGGATTCACCCTGGAGAACCAGGTCAGCCAGGCCGATGTGTATGGATGGTGGGTGGCCGCTCCCAATCGTGCTGCGGATACCCCTTTTGTGATCACCCATGCCACAGGGGTCGATACGGTCTATCGGGACCAGACGATCGATCATGGGCAGTGGAATTTGTTGGGAAGCTATGCCTTTAATGCAGAGACTGAGAACTCAGTGACGATTTCAAATGCAGCAACTACGGGCAGCTATGTGGTGGCCGATGCCATACGAATAACCAGTGAATCGAGTTTAGAAACGGTCTCCCTCCATGATGAACCAGTCATGGCAGGCTCAGTGAAGCGAATCCTATCGGTACGAGCCTATCCAAATCCTTTCAATCCACGGCTCACCATCAGCTATCGCCTGAGCGACATCGCTGCCGTTAGGATGAAGATCTTTAATATGGGCGGACAGCTCACCCGGGAGCTTGTTTCCCAGGAGATTCAGCAGCGGGGAGAACATCACCTGATCTGGGATGGAAAAGACAATCTGGGCCAGCATGCGCCTGCAGGAGTTTATTTCGCCCGTTTGGAGGCTGGTAAGGAATCACAGACCATAAAATTGGTTTCGCTGAAATAATCGCCATCATGGATCATTTGACTCTGATGATAGGCGAACGACCAGCAGGCCGGCAGTGAAGGCAGCTCAATATCTGATTCAAAGAAGGAACGTCGAACCGGAGTTCAAGGGCTGTTGGGATGGACCGTCCTGGAAAAATGTAGAGCCGCTGGAAATCGCAGCTATTCGGCCCGAGGGAAGTGATCACCGGCCCGTGACCCAATGCAAACTGCAATATGGGGAGCATGGCTTGTACGGACTCTTCAAAGTCCAGGATAAGTATATTCGCTGCGTGCATCATCGGTACCAATCCGATGTCTACAAAGACAGTTGTGTGGAAATATTTCTACAACCCAAATCAGGTTTCGGGTACTTCAATTTTGAATTCAACTGTGGGGGATGCCTTTTAGCCAGCTATATCACGGATCCGAGCAGAGCGGATGGGAAGATCAAGCATTTCACTCCACTCTCTCTGGAGGCTGACCGCCTGATCCGTCGCTATCACTCCCTGCCTGCCCTCATGGATCCGGAGTGTGCCGATTCAAAGACCTGGTATCTTGAATTTTTCATTCCCTTCGAGCTCATGGCCGACTTTGTGGGGGAGATAAGCACGGAGCTTTCCTGGAGGGGCAATCTTTTCAAGTGTGGGGATGAG
>JGI10211J34971_10004569_pt1 | contig 10977 bp, 13 predicted proteins | sample Etolagsediment_FD_34971 | JGI IMG/M metagenome (IMG submission 34971)
ATTGAGCACTCCCGCAACACCGCCTTGCGCCCAATGACTAGAGCTGGTAGAAAAATTTTTCTTGATTATGAGTGCCACCTTGATGGCATCATTGAATTTAATGGCAGTGGCTAAACCAGCCAGACCACCACCTATAATTAATACGTCAAATTTCATTAAAATTGTTGAACCTTTTTTGTTTTAGTTTATCCATACAAATAAGCGAAGGAGTGATATGCATAATTTAAAAGTTGTTGATTCTACAAGAAAAGTGTACAGTGAAAATCTTGATACACAAAGTAAAGAAAATATGAACTTTCCTCCGAAAAATCCGGAGCGTGAAATAGATCAAAAACTCGTTGAAAAGTCACAAAAAGGCGACAAGCAAGCCTTTGGTGTGCTCGTAGAAAAATACCATAAAAAATTATATCGTTTGTTATCCAGGATGGTGCGAGATCAATCCGAAATAGAGGATATTGTCCAAGATTCATTTATCAAAGCGTACCGTGCAATAAATAATTTTCGCGGCGATAGCGCTTTTTACACTTGGCTTTACAGGATTGGTGTAAATACAGCAAAAAACCATCTAATGTCCCTTAGTCGGCGTCCCAAAGCCATGAATGAGGTAGAGATTGAGGATATGGAGAATTTTGATGATGCAACAGATCTAAGGTCGTATGAGACCCCGGAAAGCTCAATGATGACCAAAGAGATTGCTGCAACTGTCAATGAAACGATTGAACATTTACCTGAAGAATTAAGATCTGCAATTACTCTTCGAGAGATGGATGGTTTAAGTTATGAGGAAATTGCAGAGATTATGGATTGTCCTATAGGGACAGTGCGATCAAGAATTTTTAGGGCCCGTGAATCAATTGCGGAAAAATTAAAACCACTCATTGAAACATCGAATAAGCGATGGTAGCAATATTAACACCAGGAATAAGAAAGCATGTCTGAAAACATTTCATCTATTATTGATAACGAATTAAAAGGTAAAGACTTAGATCATGGCCTGAATGAGCTTGCCAAAAACTCATCAGCATTATCTAGCTACAGAACCTATCAAATGATCAGTGATATTATGAAAAATGATTATTATGATGTTAATTCAGAATTAACAGATAAAATCATGTCTAGAATTCAGGACGAACCAACTCAGTTCAATAATGGCTTTATATACAATAATCAATCTACTGCAACAATTGATTACAAAAAATATTTGTTAGTGTTCCTGTTAGGCTTGATTGCTGCTTTTGGTATTTCTTGGGCTGTTAATAATTTTTCAAATTCTGAGTCAACAAGTTCAAGTGATTTTTTAGCATCTGACTCAATTTCACAAGAGATTATTGAAGATCATTTTTCAACCACAACAAGAAATCCTAATCACTTTTTAGAAGCAGGCTATCAGCCTAATATATAAACTATGATTAGACTGCTGTTGTTAATATGCCTTTTTTTATCAGGAGTGGCATCCTCTAATGAATTATGGTTAAAGATCAGCCAAGCTTCCAAGGCGAGTCATGATCTTAATTATTCTGGCATTATCAACACAACCGACTCCAATCAAGATATACGTTCAACAAAAATGATTCATGTGAATCATGAAGGCGAAGAGTTTTTAAAATTCGAAAAGATTGACGGCGCCGACAATCTNCTTTTGATGCACGAAGCANACGCAGTCATTTACGATAATGATCAAAGTAAGATCCTTATTAAAAAAAAGAAAGATGCACATCTTTTCCCCAATATATTTCCATCTAATTTAGAAAAATTAAAAGACAGTTATTCAATTGCAGATGGAGGTGACTTTAGAGTCGCTGGAAGGATAGCTCAAATGGTAGTGTTATCTCCGATTGACGAAAACAGGTATAACTATCATCTCTGGTTGGATAAAGAGTCACATCTACCCTTAAAGATGATGGTGATTGATAACAACAAAAAAGTGGTTGAAACTATGGCTTTTGCGAATATTGAGTTTCTTCAAAGTCAGGATATTAGCTGGTTCAGACCAAACATCAGTAAGGATAAAACCTACAGTATTAATGAAAATAAAAATATTGAAGAGACGGTGAGGAAGTTTTGGACAATTAATGATTTACCTAGTGGTTTTGAAGAGGTTAGTTATAATGCTAAACGATATGCAGGACTTAATGCCATAGCCCATCAAATCATTTTTTCTGATGGACTCTCATATATTTCTATATTTATTCATCCAGTGGCGAAGAACCAGAANCCTCAGGTAGGCTCATCCAAAAGAGGCTCTAATAATATTCATGCAGAATATAAGAAGGGTTATCAAATTCTAGCTGTTGGCGCAGTCCCCATTCAAACACTTTCTTATATTACTAATCAAGTTAAATTGAATTAATGAGTGATAAAGGTATTGTCGTTGATGTTTCTTTAAAAAAAATATCGGTTGAATCTTATCGAGATAAACCTTGTGGTTTGTGTGGACAAACCCAGGGCTGTGGCAATTCATTATGGGGAAAGTTACTGAACCATAAAAAAAACAAAATACAAATCAATACAGAAGAGAGCTTTAAAAAAGGCGATATTGTAGAAATGCATTATGATGAAAAAAAATTATTAAAAATTTCATTAATAATTTATTTTATTCCTTTAATATCAGTATTGATTTTTTTGGCATTAGCCCAATATTTATATGGTAATAACGTTTCAATTTCAATTTTTGGTTTGATTTTTGGATTTTTAATGGGTCTGACTTTGAGTCGTTTGATTGTGCGATCAATGAATGCTGAATTGAATATTACTGTCAGTAAAATTTAATACTTAATATGGAGTGAAGTTACTTATGCAATTAAATAAATTTATTGGTTTTTTATTTGTTACTTTTTTAATTCCAGTTAGTGTTTTTTCTGTGACACTTCCAGATTTTACTGAATTGGCAGAAACACAAGGTAAAACTGTCGTGAATATTACATCAATAAAAAATGCGTCTATCCCATCAGGCAACACTCCTCCATTTCCTTATGATGAGCAGCTGCAAGAGTTTTTCAAAAGATTTGGTATTCCAGGATTGCCAGGTATGCCCCCTAATGGTAATGCACCTCGTGAAAAGCAAGTCACGGGAACTGGTTCAGGTTTTATTATTGACTCAAAGGGCATAGTTATTACTAACGCCCATGTGGTCAATGATGCTGATAGTGTCATAGTTAAACTAAATGACCAAAAAGAAATTCAAGCAGAAGTGTTAGGTGTTGATAGAAGAACTGATGTTGCTGTTTTAAAAATCAAGGCAGATAATCTGCCACAGGTAAAAATTGGAGATCCAGGAAAATTGAAGGTAGGCGAGTGGGTCGCTGCAATCGGCTCCCCATTTGGGTTAGAGAGTACCATGACTGTGGGTGTTGTGAGTGCATTAGGTAGAAATCTGCCTCAAGAAAATTATGTGCCATTCATCCAAACTGATGTGGCAATTAACCCAGGAAATTCCGGAGGGCCTTTATTTAATACATCCGGAGAAGTGGTCGGTATCAATTCTCAGATCTATTCCAGAACCGGCGGTTATATGGGTTTATCATTTGCTATTCCAATTGATGTTGCTATTAATGTGGCGGAACAACTTCAGGCTGACGGTAAAGTATCTCGAGGCTGGCTGGGTATTGCTATTCAAGAAATTAGTAAAGAATTGTCAGAATCCTTTAATATGAAATCAACTCAAGGAGCCTTAGTTGCAGGTGTAGAAAAAGAATCTCCAGCAGATAAAGGTGGCCTGAAACCTGGTGATGTAATTTTAAAATTTGGTGAAAATGACATTAAAGTTTCATCTGATTTACCGAAATTTGTATCTTCTACAAAACCAGGCTCAAAAATATTTATGAATATTCTAAGGCAAGGCAAAGAAAAGCAGTTGGAAATTACTATTGGTGAAATGCCAAGCGAAGAGATGGTTGTGGCCAAAAAAAATGAACAAAGCCAGAAAAATAGAATTGGTTTAACTGTTAAAGATTTAACTCCACAACAGAAGAAACAAATTAAAGAAAACGCAGGGATACTAGTATTAGATGTTGCTGATGCGTCGTTGAATGCAGGTATACGAAAAGGTGATGTGATATTAGGTTTGAATAATAATCCAGTCAGCTCGGTACAATCGTTTAATCAAGACTTAAAAAAAATTAAAAAAGGAAAAACAATTGCTCTATTGATATACAGAAATGGAGATACTCTGTATGTCCCAATAAAAATAACCAATTAAATTTGGATCAGGTAAAATCACGTTGGTTGGAAGGCGCCTTGGCGCCTTTCTCTATTTAAAGTTAAAGCCATACATGCAAAAAAATATAAGAAATTTTTCAATTATCGCCCATATTGATCATGGTAAATCTACTTTAGCTGATCGTTTAATTCAGTCTTGTGGAGGATTAGCTGACCGGGAAATGGATGAGCAAGTGTTGGACTCTATGGATCTTGAACGTGAGCGAGGAATTACGATCAAAGCCCAGACGGTGACACTAAAATATAAAGCCAAAGACAATCAAGACTATATTCTAAATTTAATTGACACCCCTGGACATGTTGACTTTACTTATGAAGTAAGCCGCTCTCTAGCTGCATGTGAGGGTGGTTTGTTAGTTGTGGATGCTTCACAGGGGGTAGAGGCGCAAACAGTAGCAAACTGTTATACAGCGTTAGATCAAAACGTTGAGGTATTTACTGTGCTCAATAAAATTGATCTAGCTTCCGCTGATCCAGAGCGTGTTAAAAAAGAAGTTGAGGATGTAATTGGTATTGATGCCAGTGATGCCATCCCGTGCTCTGCTAAAACTGGGTTAGGCATTCCTGATATATTAGAGAAGATAATTAGTTTCGTGCCAGCCCCAAAGGGAGATCCAAACAATCCTTTGCAAGCATTAATTATTGACGCATGGTTTGATAATTATGTGGGCGTAGTGATGCTGGTCAGAATTGTTGAAGGCTCTCTCGCCACTAAAGACAAAGTTACCCTAATGTCCACTGGAAGAAATTATGCTGCTGATCAGGTGGGTATTTTTACACCAAAACCACTTATTAAAGACAAGTTAGTAGCTGGCGAGGTCGGTTTTATTATTGCCGGTATAAAAGAATTAGCCACAGCAAAAGTTGGGGATACGATAACCGGGACTCAAAATCCAGCAGAAAAACCACTGCCAGGATTTCGTGAAATTAAGCCACAAGTTTTTGCAGGATTATATCCTGTTGAATCAAATCAGTTTGAAGCACTAAGAACCTCTCTTGAAAAATTAAGCTTAAATGATGCGTCCTTAAACTTCGAACCTGAAAACTCAAGTGCCTTNGGGTTCGGTTTTCGTTGCGGCTTTCTCGGACTGCTTCACATGGACATCATCCAGGAACGACTTGAGCGCGAATACGAGATGGAGCTGATTACTACTGCACCGACAGTGGTATACGAGTTGTTGTTAAAAAATGGTGAAGTTAAACAGATTGAAAACCCATCAAAGCTTCCAGATTTATCTACGATTGAAGAAATACGTGAACCCATTATCAGTTTAAACATTCTTTTACCGCAAGATTATGTTGGACCTGTCATGACTTTAGCTAATGAAAAAAGAGGTATTCAAAAAAATATGCAATATTTGGGTAGGCAAGTAATGCTTACATATGAAATCCCTTTAAATGAAGTCGTCCTGGATTTTTTTGACAAACTGAAATCCGTATCTAGAGGTTATGCTTCCATGGATTACGACTTTCTAGAGTTTAGAAGCTCAGATTTGGTGAAGCTCGATATTTTAGTAAATGGTGAGAGGGTGGATGCACTCTCAACAATTGTTCACCGTTTAAATAGTAAATTTCGTGGACGTGATCTAGCTGCTAAAATGAGAGAATTGATACCACGTCAAATGTTTGATGTTGCTATTCAAGCTGCAATTGGTGCAAACATTATCTCAAGAGAGACAGTCAAGGCTATGAGAAAGAATGTCCTAGCGAAGTGTTATGGTGGAGATGTTTCAAGAAAAAGAAAACTGCTTGAGAAGCAAAAAGAAGGGAAAAAGCGAATGAAGCAAGTTGGAAATGTAGAAATTCCTCAGGAAGCTTTTTTGGCAATTCTAAAGGTGGATGACAAATGATTTTTGCTTTGATTTTGATGATTTCAACTCTGATCACTGGGTTAATTTACTTCTTTGATTTATTTTTTAAGCCCTCGAACCAGAATAATAACAAAGTACTTTTGAAGGTTATTAATGTTGCGAAAGAATTTTTCCCCATATTGTTGCTAGTGTTTGTGATTCGAACATTTGTTGTTGAGCCATTTAAAATTCCTTCAGGATCAATGATGCCAACTTTAATTGCTGGTGATTTTATTGCTGTTAATAAATTTTCTTACGGCCTAAGATTACCTGTATTTAATAAATTAATTTTTCAAATAGGATCTCCTCAGCGAGGGGATGTATTCGTTTTTCATTATCCAAAAGACCCAAGTATTGATTATATTAAGAGGGTAATCGGACTTCCTGGGGACAAGATTAGGTATGAAAATAAGAAACTATTCGTGAATGATATTGCAGTTTCTCAAACTTATACCAGTATTTATAAATATAGTTTAAAGCAAGATTTAGAAGTCTCCGCTAAGGAGTTTGTAGAGGATCATGAGGACTACAGTCATTCAATCTTAATCCATGATATTCCCTCTGAAAGTGTCGAATTTGTAGTTCCAGATGGACATTATTTTGCCATGGGAGATAATAGAGATAATTCATCTGACAGTCGAGTGTGGGGTTTTGTCCCTGATGAACTATTGGTTGGGAAAGCTTTTGTAATCTGGTTAAACTTTTCAGAACCAAATCGCATTGGAAATTGGATAAATTAATGGATGCTTTAATTGTTAAACAGCTTGAAGATTTGCTCCAGTACAAGTTTGAAGATATTAATCTTCTTCAAAAATCACTCACACACCGCAGTTTCGAAGGTGAAAATAATGAGCGCTTGGAGTTTTTAGGCGATAGTATTCTTAATTTTACAATTGCCGAGTTATTATTTAAAAAATTTCCAAACTTACCTGAGGGAGACTTAAGTCGACTAAGAGCATCACTAGTAAAAGCTAACACCCTTGCAGAAATAGCAGCCAAAATTAAATTAGGAGATTTTATCTTTTTGGGTGAAGGAGAGCTTAAAAGTGCTGGTTGGAGACGTCCCTCAATATTGGCAGATACATTTGAGGCAATCATTGGTGCACTTTATTTGGATGGTGGTTTAGAGCCAGCTCAAACATTCATCCATCAGCATTTTCAAGAGTGGGTAAGCGAAATCAATCCAGCAAAAATTGATAAAGACTCTAAAACATCATTGCAAGAATTATTGCAATCTAAGAAGTTAATGTTACCAAAATATGAAGTGGCAGACATTAAAGGGGAGGCGCATGCACAAGAATTTATTGTGAAATGCAATATTGCGCAATTATCGATAGTTACTGAAGCCGCAGGCTCCTCAAGGCGAGTTGCTGAGCAAGAGGCGGCTAGTATAGCTCTGCCTTTAGTCAAAGAAAAAATTTTATGACCAAAAAAAAATGCGGAAAAATTGCAATTATCGGCCAGCCNAATGTTGGCAAGTCAACTTTACTCAATTTTATCTTAGGTCAAAAATTATCTATTACATCAAGGAAAGCTCAGACCACTAGAAATCAAATTTTAGGAATTCATACCGAAAAAAATATTCAATTTATCTTTGTTGATACCCCAGGATACCAACAAAAATTCTTGAATCAAATGAACAAAAGAATGAATAAATCTGTGACTTCAGTTTTTCATGATGTGGACGTTGTCATTTTTATGTCTGAACCCAAAATATTAAATGAAATTGAAATAGACTTGGTAAAAATGATTCCTAATGGTATTCCTGTTATTAATTTGATAAATAAAATTGATCGAATCACTAATAAAAATAAAATTCTTGAATTAATAGATATTAATTCAGAATTAAANATTTTTAAAAAAATTATCCCGGCATCAATAAANTTAAAAGATAATCAAAAAATTATTTTGCAAGAAATCACAGAATTTTTACCAGAACAAGACTTTGTTTTTGACGTTGATGACATTACAGATAAGAATGAAAGATTTTTGGCGGCAGAAATTATTCGTGAGAAGATCTTTCGTTTCACGGGAGATGAGCTTCCGTATTCTATCGCTGTGGAAATTGAAAACTTTGAGCATAAAGACAACCTTCGTCGAATTTTTGCAACCATACTGGTTGATAAAGATAGCCAAAAACCAGTGGTTATTGGAAAAGATGGTGAGAAATTAAAAAGAATCTCAACTGACTCCAGGAGAGATATGGAAAAATTATTTCAGTCCAAAATTTGGTTAGAGATTTGGGTTAAGGTACAAAAAAATTGGTTTGATGATGCAAGGGCTTTGAAGTCATTAGGAATTTAATGTGAAACGCGTTGAGGATCATAATATCTATATTCTTCATACCTATCCATTTAAAGAAACTAGTTTAATTGTAGAAGCGTTGTCTGAAGACTTTGGGAGGATATCTCTGCTGGCTAAGGGCGCTAGGCGACCAAGATCCTTACTAAGGGGATATTTACAACCATTTCAGATGATTCAGGCAACCTGGTCGAACGTGAGCGATCTGAAAACTTTATATAATGTTGAGTGGAGTTCAAAATATTTAGGACTTAAAAACCAAGGGCTGATATGTGGTTTTTATATGAATGAGCTGATCATGAAACTTCTTCCNAAAGACGAGTCTTCAAATGATTTTTTTAACTTCTATCATCAACATATAGAAGAACTTTCTTTAACTACTAGTTATGAAAGTCTTTTGAGGGTATTTGAGCTAAAACTCTTGGATGAACTCGGTTACAAAGTTAAGCTCGATCAAGATGAGAATGGATATGAAATTCATCCAAAGAAATTTTATTACTATGAAGCTGAGTATGGGGCATCACTTCCAGATGCATCTACCAACGGCGTAAAAATTATTGGTCAGACTCTGATTGATATGCATAATAATGACTATTCTCATTTAAATACTTTGAAAGAAAGTAAATTATTGATGAGGTATTTGATGCGCTCTTATACCGGGTATGATCTGGTAAAAAGCAAAGAGCTTTTTTTAACAAATGATAGGTAATTGAATGCAATTAGGTGTAAACATTGATCATATAGCAACGATCCGACAAGCTAGAGGAACACCCTATCCTTGTATTATAAAAGCTACCCAATTAGCAGAATTGGCTGGTGCTGATAGCATTACCCTCCATCTTCGAGAGGATCGCCGTCATATGCAAGATCAAGACTTATTTAATCTGAAGCCAGTCATCCAAACAAAAATGAATCTTGAAATGGCAGCGACAGATGAAATGTTAGAAATTGCATTACAAATAATGCCGGAAGATATTTGTTTGGTTCCTGAGAGACGAGAAGAGAGGACGACCGAGGGAGGATTGAATCTAAATTCCAATTTCAATTATTTGAAAACTTTTATAGCTGAGTTAGCTAAAAATGGAGTTCGCGTTTCTTTATTTATTTCTCCTGATAAGGATTCAATTGATCAGGCTCTAGAGCTCCATGCCCCAGTTATTGAGCTTCACACAGGACATTATGCAGACTCGATAAGCGAGGAGCAGGCTAAAGAACTAATTAATATTCAAAATATGGCATCTTATGCTGTTAAACAGGGCTTAGTGGTTAATGCTGGTCATGGATTGAATTATGACAATGTATCCGCAATTGCAAAAATTAAAGAAATTAATGAGCTTAATATTGGACATGCCATCGTGGCAGAAGCCCTTTTTCTGGGTTGGGAGCAAGCCATCATTAGAATGAAATCATTAATAAGGCAATCATTATGATTTTTGGTATTGGGACAGATCTCGTTGAAATACAACGTATTGAGAAAATATTTAGCAAATTTAATAATCGGTTTGCAAAAAAAATTCTATCCAAAAAAGAATTTGAAGCGTTTGAGATAAGTAGCACCCCGGCTCATTTTTTGGCAAAAAGATTTGCAGCTAAGGAGGCAGTTGCCAAAGCCTTAGGATTAGGTTTTAGAGATCCTATTAGTTTTCATGGAATTGAGGTGGATCACAATCATCTTGGAGCTCCTTTTTTCAAATTTAATGCCGAGATATCAAAATTTTTAGATCAAAAAAAAATTAACAAATGTCACTTAAGTATTTCCGACGAAAAAAATATCGCTAGCGCATTTGTTGTTCTCGAAGCTTGAAGATGATATCCGAAAAGTTTCTCAGCCTTAAAAATTTAATTGGAGAGAAAAAGCAAAAAAAACTATCTGATAGTCACGTATGTTTAATTGGGCTTGGAGGTGTTGGTTCTTGGGTTGCGGAAGCGCTGGCTAGAAGTGGAATGGGTAAATTAACCCTCATTGATATGGACCATATTGTGGCTTCTAATATCAACAGACAGGTCCAGGCAACAGAATTAAATATTGGTCAGTCAAAACTTCAGGCACTTAGTGATCGAATTCATAAGATTAACTCTGATTGCGAATTAACCTTAATTGACGAATTTTTGTCTGTTGATAATTTATCTGATTTGATACGCAAAGATTATGACGTAGTGATTGATGCTATTGATCAAGTCAAAGTCAAATGTGCGTTAGTTGATTACTGTACATTCAATAAAATAAACCTTGTTATTTCTGGCTCTGCTGGTGGAAGACTGCATCCAGAAAAAATTAAAATAAAAGATTTATTAGATACCTATGGTGATCCATTGCTTGCAAAAGTAAGAAAAGAGTTTAAAAAAAAACACTCAGATAAGAAAAAATCCAAGGTGACGGCGATCTTTTCAGATGAGCAGATTGTAAAGCCTCAACATTGCGACAATGTTGAAAGTAACCTCAATTGTGCAGGTTATGGATCTTCTGTNATGGTGACTGCGGCGATGGGATTTTATTTGGCCTCAGAAGCTCAAAAAATTATTTTAAAAACTTGAAATAATTCAATTTAACCCCATTTAATTTCTTTATTAACAATTACTATCAATAACTTATGGCTAAATCAGAAAA
>JGI10211J34971_10004570_pt1 | contig 10975 bp, 8 predicted proteins | sample Etolagsediment_FD_34971 | JGI IMG/M metagenome (IMG submission 34971)
TCTCAGGGTGGCCATCCAGACCGATTCATCCTGGCCGGGCAATCCGTACATGAGATCGATGCCCAGGTTTGTATAGCCGGAGGCCCGGATCACTTCTATGGCCTCTTCGGCCTGTTTTGCGCTGTGTCGTCTTTGAAGAAATTCCAAATCTTTCTCATTCAAGGACTGGACCCCGAGACTGATCCGGTTGAATCCGAGGTCTTGAAGCAGGGCTGTTTTCTCTTTGGTAATATCATCCGGATTGGCCTCAATGGTGATCTCCGGATCCTGTGAGAAGGAAAGACCTTGGAAAAGGACCTCCATCAATCGGGTCAATTCCCTCGGGCCGAGAAGTGTAGGTGTCCCGCCGCCCAGATAGAGGGAGTCAAAGGATCCAAAACGGCCCCTGTAGATGAATACTTCCCGTTGAAGGGCATCCAGCCACGCCGGGACCTGGGAAAGGGATAGAACAGAATAGAAATCACAATAGGGGCATTTTGTTCGGCAGAACGGGACATGGACATATAGGCCCGGCTGGTCCATCTCAGTCCTCATCCGATTTTAGGACCGACACAAAGGCCGTCTGCGGGATCATGACCGAACCGACAATCTTCATCCGTTTTTTTCCTTTTTTTTGTTTTTCCAGGAGCTTTCGTTTCCGGGTGATATCCCCGCCATAGCACTTGGCCGTGACATCCTTGCGAAAGGGGGAGACGGTGGACCGGGAAATAATCTTCCCGCCGATGGCACCCTGTATGGCGATCTTGAATTGATGCCTGGGAATTTCGTCTTTGAGCCGATCGCATGCCCGCACGCCCCAATCCCTGGCCCGATCCTTGTGGACGATAATGGACAGGGCGTCGACCTTTTCACCGTTGACCAGGATATCCAGTTTCACCAGATCACTCTCGCGGTAACCGATGAAGTCGTAGTCAAAGGATCCGTATCCCTGGGTAATGGTCTTAAGCCTGTCATAGAAATCTACAATGACCTCTGCAAGGGGCATGTCAAAGTGGATCTCGATCCGCCTGGGAGAAGGATAGGTGAATCGAGAATTTTCGCCCCGGCGATCTAGACAGAGCTTCATGACCGCCCCCATATAGCGCTCCGGATCAGGATGCTTGCCTGAATGAACGGCTCTTCAGAACCCCTAATGACAACGGGATCGGGGTAATACTGGGGGTTGTCTACTGAAAGGCAATGGCCATCCTCCAGGGTGAAACGGTACTGGACGCTCGGAACGGTCATGATAAAGGACTGATCATATTCCCGTTCAAGTCTCTGCTGCACAATCTCCAAATGGAGGAGCCCGAGAAAACCGCATCGAAATCCCTGGCCCAGGGCTGCGGATGAATCTTTCTCATAGGTCAGGGACGCATCATTGAGTTTGTATTTCTCCAGTGCCTCCGCAAGCGCTTGATAGTCGTCGGAGGCAATGGGGTATATGGAAGAAAAGACGACCGGCTTGGCCTCCTGAAAGCCGGGGAGGGCCGTGGGTGCGGGCCGGCCGTCCAGGGTAATCGTATCCCCCACGCGGGTGTCGCTCACGGTCTTTATACCGGCTATGACATAGCCTACGTCTCCGGCAGAAAGCCTGTCATGGGATTCCCTGTTCAGGCGAAAGTATCCTACCTCCTCCACCCTGTAGGCAGCGCCGTTAGACATCAGACGGATGATGTCCCCTGGGCCCAGGGTCCCGTCAAAAACCCGGCAGCTGATAATGACCCCCCGGAAGAGATCATAGTCTGCATCAAAGATCAAGGCGGTAAGAGGATTATCTTCTTTCCCGGCAGGAGGAGGGATACGGTTCACAATGGCCTCGAAAACGGCCTCAATACCGGTCCCTTCCTTGGCAGAGCACAGGATGATTTGGTCCGAATCCAGACCTAGTTCGTTTTCAATCTCATCCTTGACCCGGTCCACATCCGCGGAAGGGAGGTCGATCTTGTTGATGACCGGAATGATGGCCAGATCGTGCTCCATGGCCAGATAAAGATTGGCAAGGGTTTGGGCTTGGATGCCCTGGGAGGCGTCCACCAGGAGCAGCACCCCTTCACAGGAGGCCAGGGAGCGGCTGACCTCGTAGGAAAAATCCACGTGTCCCGGCGTATCGATCAGGTTGAGATCGTATTCCTGGCCGCTAATGTCAGTATAGGGAAGGGTCACTGTCTGGCTCTTGATCGTGATGCCCCTTTCCCTTTCCAGGTCCATGGTGTCCAGGATCTGATCCCGGAATTCCCGTTCGCTGACCAGGCCGGCATATTGAATAAGACGATCGGCCAGGGTGGATTTACCGTGATCGATGTGAGCGATGATGCTGAAATTTCTTATTTGAGCCATGTCCGTTCGGTTCAACTGTTGGAAAGGAACGGCCTTCCTTTCTAAAAACGTATGTCCATGTCCCGGTCGATTTGATTGAATAATAGGGACATTTTATTTTTAAGGGTGCCGGAGTACCCCCAAAACCCTGGCGAGGAAATAGATCCTCTTCAAAGGTCCCAGAGAGAGGGCAGGGCCGTTATATGAAAAACATGTCACCTCTCCAGGAGCGTCATTCAAAAAAGGGATGAATGCCCTTTATCTTTGAAACATAACAAATTGTCAATAAAATACCAAAATTGGTAGTGTCCTCATTTAATACGTCAACCGGATCTCTCATGATTAGCTGAAAACATTGCTTTTTCGTCATTCGTCAAGGTGCGACCCTCAACCTTCAGATGGGACCCCAGCTCACTTAAGCCACAGAAAATCCGAAAGACCTGACTTGAGCTGTACAGTTTCATGCCTAGTTTACATGAGTTAACAATTTAAATCAAAGGAGACTCTCATGAAAAAAGTTGAAAACGACATATCAGTCAGTGTAGATTACAAAGGAACACCTCAAAACGGGTCAGTATTCGCGCCCAGGAAGGGCAGCAGATCCCCGCTAGCATTGTCCAGGTGGATGATGAAAATGTGATTACCGACATCAACCACCAGTTAGCCGGGGAGGTGTTGCTAGCAGGGGTATGAATTGCAATGGGACCGGGGCATGGACAGAGCACGGCACAATATATATGAGTACGAGCTTCCCGGAGGCTGGAAAGTGCTTGCCGGTAAGAGCGATGAGGACAACGACTTCTTGAGCCTCAAGGCGGCACACCCAAACGACTACTGGTTTCACGTGCGGGCCATGCCGGGAAGCCACGTGATCCTCAGGGCAAGGCCCGATGAAGATCCCGACCGTGAGACCCTCAAGCGTGCAGCCGCTGTCGCCGCCTTTCACAGCAAGGCGCGAAAGGGTGGCATCGTGGCAGTCTCATGCACGAGGGCCCGATACGTCAAAAAATCCAGGGGCGCCAGGCCGGGAACGGTTCGGATACGAAAAGAGACCGTTTTTAAGGTTCGGCCGTGCCTGCACTATGTTACTGATATCTCCGGTTTCAAGGAAGATGTGGGTCACCCTTTCAGTTGAGAATGTGCTATCTGAAAGGCAAAGACTTCTTACTCCGTGCTTGCCATCTTCTCAATGAGCGGTGGGCACAAATTGTCGATTTGTGTTTTGATGAGCGAATGAAGCATCTCAGGCTTTTCGTTTACGAGCTTCTGAATCCACTTTTGACTTCCCTTGATAGCATGGACTTGAGAGATACGTGGCATGGTTTGTTATTGAATAATTTACACATGTGAAAATACACGATTCAAAACCCGACACCAAACTTGCATTAGTTAATAGTTTATGATTTTCAGCCGTTCCTCTGGCGGGATTTCCAGCCTCTGGCTGGTTTGACCACACATTCATTGAAGAGGAAGCGTATTTTTCTGCCCGTTATTCATCTGTTTGCCTTCCTGTACCCTAAGGCATCCGTAGCAATGATCATTTTATGAACATTCGCAGATCCTTCGAGTATCTGATAGAGCTTGGCGTCTCTAAGAAGTCTTTCTACCGGATATTCGGTTGAATAACCATAAGCACCGAGTATCCTCAATGCACCATCAGCCACCCTTGATGCAGCATCGCATGAATAGTATTTTGCCATACTCGTCTCTAAGGTATTGTGAATGTTTCCCATGTCTTTTTGCATGGCACATCTGTAAGCAAGGAGCCGGGCGGCCTCTGTTTCGACAATCATTCGGCCCAACTCCTCTTGAACCATCTGGAATGTACCGATAGGTCTGCCAAACTGTTCTCTCTCTTTGGCATATTTTATGGCCTCATCAATTAAACCTTGACTCACCCCCACGGCACCAGCAGCGGCTGTTAACCTGGTGTTATCAAGTGAAGCCATACAATACTCGAACCCTTTGTTTTCTTCCCCAAGTAAATTTTCCATAGGCACCTCTACATCATCAAAGTACAGGTCTCCAGTAGGAGTTGCACGCCATCCGAGTTTTTCGGCTGAGGGGCCTGTGCTTATACCTTTCGAACTCATTTCAACAATAAATGCTGACATTCCCTTGTATTTTTGTTGAGGGTCCGTATAGGCATAGATAATACCAATATCAGCTACTTGAGAATAGGTAATCCAGTTTTTTGAGCCAGACAAAATATAGGTATCCCCCTGTTTCACAGCCTTGGTCTTCATGCCGCTGACATCTGAACCCGCATTCGGCTCGGTGATTCCGATACACCCCAAATATTCGGCGCTGATAAGTTTAGGGATATATTTCTGTTTCTGTTTCTCGGTTCCAAACTGAAAGATCTCTCTGGCTGTCCCCATGGTTTGCATGTTAAAGCCAGCTCGGAGCGAACCGCTGGCCTTTGATATTTCCTCCGTAACTACGGTATGAGCCAGAAAGCCGAGATTTGATCCTCCGTATTCTTCAGGTATAGGACACCCGAAAAAACCCAGCTCTCCCATTTTTTTAATGATATCTCTCTGAAAGGTATGATTTTTTTCATCTTCCGCTACTCTGGGTAAAATTTCATTGTGGACAAACTTACGAGCCATATCCTGTATTGCAATAATATCTTCGCTTAGGTCAAAATTCATCTACTGCTCTCCCTTCTTGTTTATATTACAGCGGGATATTTCCATACTTTCTCTCTGCTCTGATATGCCTTTTTCCTTTTAAAACCTCAAGCGATTTTATTAAAGGCGGGCTTGTTTGCGCAAGTCCGATTATATTGTTGCTATGCCGAAGGGAAGATGATTTTATAAATTCATTGACCCCAAATTAATAGGTTGCTGTAGTTGCGAAGTTATCCTGATTCCTGTAAGAAAGAATTAAACATGGAAAATATTTTTACTTTTTTTGTAACAATGAGAGGTAACAATGGAATCAACAATACAGAGTAGCGCTGAAGGGACATCGGCGGGTCTAAAAATCAGTTTTATGGGGCTCTACCTGCGCAACCTGGGGGCAAATCTGTTTGGTTTTCTGACAATTGTAATGCTTAATGTCTTTACGCCCCTGAGTTTCTTCAAGATACAGAGGGTATTTATATTTACCGAGGGAGGCTGGGCAAGTTTTTTCCTATTTTTTCCAATGGTAATGATACTGATTGGTCTTCTTCAATTTCACGTTCAACGGCCTATCTCCCATCTCTCAACCCTGATGAGTAACGGAAAGGAAATCCCGGCGGATTTGCAGGAGAAGGCAGGACAAAGGCTTCTGAATCTATCATTTATCATCGCCTTGATCAATTTGGTGATCTATATCTTTGTATCCACCATAGTCGCGTCCGCATTTTACCTTTTGAGAGACATCCCCATCAGGACCTGCCTTTTTCTGTTTTTCAGGACCTTCATGATTGGCCTGATTTCTGCTGGGGTCTCATTTTTTGTTGTGGAGGATTATTTAAGGAAGACTTTGATTCCGTTATTTTTCCCCAGGGGAAAGCTGGTCGCACTGCACGGGACAATCAAGATACCTGTCCTGAGAAGAATCAGGTTGTTGAACATGGCAGGAACATTAAATCCCATGATTATCCTGATTGTCACACTTTTATTTATTGTGTGGGAAACAGGAGAGAGCACCATTTCTGCCGATCGCTTGGGTAGAGAGATATTCCTGTTTACCTTCATCTTATGTGGTGCATTTGTGGCAATTACCCTGAAATTGAATGTTTTGGTTGGGAATTCCATTTTGAATCCCATAAGGGAACTGTTGGGTGTGGTTGAAAGTGTGAAAGGCGGGGATTTTAATCAAAGAATACGGGTTCTCTCCAATGATGAAATCGGAGTATTGGGTGATGCAGGGAATGACATGATTCGAGGTCTTGCAGATAGAGAGAGAATAAGAGAGGCATTCGGGAAATATGTCACGCCTGAGATAAGGGATCAGATACTGGCCGGACGAATCCCTCTGAATGGAGAGAGAAGGATGGCAACATTAGTTTTTTCAGATCTTCGAGATTTTACATCTTATGTTGAGAAGAACCCCTCTGAGGAGGTAATCAGCAGCATGAGGGACTATTTTACGGCCATGCAAAAGGCCATTAGCGCTCATCAGGGACTCGTGCTTCAGTATGTTGGGGATGAGGTAGAGGCTGTTTTCGGTGTCCCGCTCAGGTATGTTGATCATGCGGATAAGGCGGTTCTGGCGGGCTTGGAGATGAGAAAGAGTCTGGAGGAATTAAATCAGCATAGGATAAAGGAAGGGAAAGCTATCTTTAGGCATGGCATTGGGATCTGCACAGGGGAGGTGCTGGCCGGTAATACAGGCAGCGTGGATCGGCTCTCCTATGCCCTGATCGGTAACACCGTCAATCTGGCCTCAAGAATTCAGGGACTAACAAAGACATTTCATTGCGATATCTTGGTGAGTGAAGAGACAGTAAAAATGCTTGGGCATTCATTTCACATGCAGAAGGAATTACCACAGTCAGTCAAAGGATACTCAAGGCCAGTTACTGTATACCGTGTTCTCGAACAAGGTCACAGGAATTAAATACAATAGGGCATTGGTAAAGATTATTTAAATCATCTTCCGGTATTCAACGTGATGCCTGATGAAGAAGGATATCTTGAAATGTTGTAAGCGGTAAGCACACGATGGCGATATTGTGGCTGGTGTCTTAATAATTTATGAACGATAGGGAGGGTGGAGTTTTTTCTGTTTCGATTTAGGGGCTTGCAACAAACTTGTGTTAGTCGATAGTTAAGGTTTACCCGCCATCTGTCAGGCGGGCCTGTCAGCCAGCAGTATGGCTGACTTATTCGCCGTTTTTGTGGCGGGTTAGTATGGCGGAGTGCAAATCCTATTCTCCTGGTTGGAAAAACCAGGATTTGAATCGAGAAGGCCAATGAATCGGATTGCGCAGCCTTTGCCAGGCGAGCTTGGCCAAGCTGAATTGCTTTTCCTCAGTAACTTTCTCGCCATATACTTCTTTATTGAAGGTTTCTGCTATCAATCCTATCTCTCGACTCATCGTGGGGAATTGATGTCCCAGACGCACACCATACTCCGTGGGTGTCTCGCTTAAAAAATGAGGCAAACCGCTATGACGTCCCCAGGCGAGAAGAGCGCTATAAAGCTGAATCGCACTTCTGTAGCCTGTGGCCCAGTGAACTACTGTGCCCCAGCGAAGGAGCAGAGCCCTGAATTGCTGTGCGGCCCACACGAAAATAAGGCCCCATTGGATGTGCTTCTTTTTGCTCGTAGCGGTACGAGAGAAGAGCCAACGAAACAGGTACCATAGACCCAGGCCACACACAATGAGTCCAATCATGACACCCAGCCCCAAAAAACCCCAACTGAATATTTTTTCTAAAAGATCTGTCCACCAACTGCTCTCAGTTGAAGATAGAAACTCTGACTGATCATTGCCAGGTGAAGAAGATGCCGTCTCCGGCCTACTTCGATTATGCATAAAAAGAAACCGCAGAATAGTTACCAGGATCGGGTTTAATGGTGCGGCTGCACTCTTTAATACGCCATAGCCCATCTCTGCAGCCATACGCAGTGAAGGCAGAAAAAGGCCTACCAGTCCCGCACCAAAGGCGAGAACAACTACGGCAAAAGTCACGATCACCCCGATCCCCCGGTAGCCTGAGAGAAAATCCCGTTGAGCGTTGCTCTGATTCCTGGCCATGCCGATAGACAGAAGGCTAAATACAAAAAATGGAAACAGCAACAGCTCGGGTGTGGAGTTCTGTATATCAATCCCTCCCCTTACAAGGAGAAGGAATTTAGCGAGAAAGAGACAAAAAAATGCTGCCAATCCCACATCAAAGCGGGTGCAAACGGTGAAATACGCGGCTGATCTCAGGGCGAAGGTCACTCCTCCTACCCACAACACAAGGGCAACAAAAAGGATAATGCCGAGGATAAACCACTCCAGGGGATCTTTGGGTTGCCTGAAGCAGGTCCATAGCCACCATTGGTCAAAAAAAGGATGTGAATCATAGAAGAACACATGTACGATTCTTGAAGTAGACAGCAGAAAACCGAATACCTGAAGCCCTAGAATCAAAATTACCCGCAAACCCCTTCCCGAAACAACCACGGCAAACAGGGCCGCCATCACAAATGTTCCGATTGCCTCTGGTAAGGGAAAGGGTCGGTGCAGTATTGAAGCCATAATAAAGGTTGCCCACGCAAACAACCAGGTCAACTCCATCCCTCCAGTGGCTAAAAACACAAGGCTTCCTTTTTGCGGTTTCATTCACTTTCCGTTTCTTTGATCCTGATCTCATCAAGGGAATACACGTTACCCCGTATTTTATGACCATTATCTTCCGTGAGAGAGCGAGACTGGCATACCACGAACACCATGGGTATTTTCCGGTGCGAAAAGTATCCCTCAATAGCGAGTGCTTCGATATTTTTTTCGTATGAGAAGTGAATACAGCTCACTCCCCATCCCAGGTGAAGCCCTCTCCGCACCGTATCAACGAGATCGGCTTTTGTGTTCATTTGCAACCGTGCCAGAACCTCCAGAATAGCAGGCAATTGCTGCGGATTTTTGGCTATCGGCAGGATTGTCGGGCCTCCTTGTACCACACCATTGGTCACAAATCCCATAGCGTACCCCCTTCGATCAAATTGAACTGCAAGGGACGCCACTGCTTCAAGGGTGCGTTCGAACTCCTTCACCGCATTTTTTTTTCCAAATTGATCCACATCAACGACGAGTAGTGCCTTAAGCTGCTCCGAAGGCTCAAAGGCCTTTTCCTGGAGCCGGTTATGGCGTGCGCTTGCCTTCCAGTGAATGTATCGAGCTGGCCGCCAGTGTTGGTAATCCCTGGTGCCAAGGATATAAATGGGATCCTGCACAGGACTCTTAGACCCCGGAACGCCAAAAAAATCACGCCGCGGCAAGGAAACTGGTTTTAGTGGAACAAACCGTGGATACACGATAACATAAAGGTTTTGCTGTTCACTTCTTTTCCTGGGGAAGAAACCAAAAAGATCAGCCACTTGTATATGGGATGGCCCGACGTGATGCACACCCCTTTGTTGCGCAACTAACGTACAATTGAAGTGTGCCCTTTGATACCACAACAGGCCACTTTCATTTGTGAATGTCATATCATCGGAGGAAGGATTTAGTGAACCATCTATAGGCATCTTTATTCGGAGCCACACTGGCAGGAACTTGGCATTTACCACGCGCACATGTAAGGTGAGCGTCTCCCCTGGAAATACCTTCCCTTTATCGACCATTGAATAGCAGTGTATGCCGGAAAGGCTCATCCTGCTCCAGAGCCGTACACCACCCATTACACCTAACACCAGTATCGCCACAACGGCAAGGTCCCGTTGGCTATGTAATAACGCTACAAAAAGAAGGGCTCCCACAAAGAATTGAATTAGCGGGACAATGAAAATGCTTGACACTCTGCTTTCTTGTGATTCCATGACCATCACCTTAGGTGGTGACTGCGGGAACTGGTATTTGACGTACCATCTCATCCAGAAGGTGCTTCGGGGTTCCTCCCCTCAACCGTTCCTCCTCCTTAAGGATTAATCGGTGAGAAAGAACAGGACCAACGAGATATTTGATATCATCAGGCAGCACATAGTCGCGTCCTCTTAGGGCTGCCAGTGCTTGACCGGTACGCATTAATCCGAGAGAACCCCGTGGGCTGGCTCCGAAACGCAAGGACTTATTGTTACGGGTAGCCCTGACAATAGTTGCAATATATTCCAGCACCGGGTAAGAGAGGTGAATTTTCTTTCGTGCCCGCTGCAGTTCGGTGACCTGCTCAGGACTTGCCACTGCTTCCAGCTTAAGCAGCGGGTCATCCTCTCGAAATCGCTCCAGTATCGAGATTTCCTCATCCTTTTCGGGATACCCCAGATGTATTTTAAGAAGAAACCTGTCCAGCTGTGCCTCTGGCAGGGGGAATGTTCCTTCAAGTTCAATGGGATTCTGGGTGGCCATGACAAAAAATGGATGCGGCAGGGGAAAAGTCTCCCCATCGACGGTCACCTGACGTTCCTCCATGCTTTCTAGCAAACTCGCCTGGGTACGGGGAATGGTGCGGTTAATCTCATCGGCAAGCAGAATATTGGTGATAACTGGTCCTGGTTGGTACGTAAACTTGCCTGTTTGCTGATTGTAAATATTAAAACCAGTTATATCTGCAGGAAGCAGGTCTGGTGTGAATTGAACTCTTTTAAAAGACCCTCCAATGCTTCTGGTAAGAGATTTGGCTATTAAGGTTTTCCCCAGCCCTGGGACATCTTCCAACAAGACGTGCCCATCGCCCAAAAGGGCTACCAGCAGCAGTTCAATGGTTTGATGTTTACCTACGATAACCTGAGATATGTTTTCTTTAATCTGTTCACACAATTTGAAATCCACGATTCTCCCTCCAAAAAAACGTTGACTAAACCGGTGCATGGACAGCCGAATGTATCTCCCAAATGCCTCATACCATTCTATTTCGATCTTGTAAAGCAGTGCACACAATTTGTGGGAGTCCCCAAAAGATAGCATGGAGCTGGGAGCGAATAGGTGAGCGAGGAGCTGAGTTACAGGTTACGAGTTATGAGTTAAAGGTTTGCTCGCCGCTTGCCCACCGTTTTTTTGGCGAGTCAGTATGGTGGGTTGGAATCGGCGGGG
>JGI10211J34971_10004571_pt1 | contig 10974 bp, 12 predicted proteins | sample Etolagsediment_FD_34971 | JGI IMG/M metagenome (IMG submission 34971)
ATATTGCAGCTATTAACTTTTGTTTGCTATGATTTCACAAATTTAAAAAAAAGGATTTAATTATGGCAAAACATCAGTTTCAAACAGAAGCAAATCAGATATTACATTTGATGATTCACTCGCTTTACTCAAACAAAGAAATTTTTATTCGTGAATTGGTTTCAAATGCATCGGATGCACTTGACAAGTTAAATATGCTAGTTTTAACAGACGAAAAGTACAAAGATGTAGCGTTTAACCCTCGTGTTGACATTGTGGCAAACAAAGAGGCTAAAACTCTTACTATCAAAGATTCTGGTATCGGTATGAACGAAGAAGATCTGATGAACAACCTTGGTACTATCGCAAAATCAGGGACAAAAGCTTTCTTGGAAAATCTTTCAGGTGATCAGAAAAAAGATTCTCAACTCATCGGTCAGTTTGGTGTTGGTTTTTATGCTTGTTTTATGGTGGCTCACAAGGTTGAAGTGACTACTAAAAAAGCGGGTGAAGAGACTGCATACTTATGGACAAGTAAAGGTGATGGTGAGTTTGACTTAGAAACAACTACTCAAGATGGTCATGGTACTACAATAGTTATGCACCTAAATGATGATGAAGATGAGTTTTTAGAGACACATAGAATTGAATCAATTATTAAAAAATACTCAAATCACATTCCATTCCCAATTTTTATGGATAAAGAGAAGTTTGTAGCTGCAGTTAAAGACGATGATGACAAAGAGATTGAGCCATCTCGTACAGATATTGTTAATGAGCAAATAAACCGTGCAAATGCACTTTGGAGCATCGCTAAAAAAGATGTAACAGATGAAGAGTACAAAGATTTTTATAGCTCTATAGCACACTCAAGTGAAGAGCCACTTACTTGGATGCATAACAAGGCTGAGGGTGCACTAGAATATACAACACTTTTTTACATCCCATCTAAAGCACCTATGGATATGTATAGAGTTGATTATCAGACTGGTATTAAACTCTACATTAACCGTGTTTTCATTACAGATGATGAAAAAGAGTTGATGCCTACATATCTACGTTTCTTACGTGGTGTGATTGACTCAAAAGATTTACCACTCAATGTTTCTCGTGAGATTTTACAATCAAACGCGGTGATGAGTAAAATTAAAAATGCTTCTGTAAAAAAAGTACTCTCAGAGCTTTCAAAAATGGCTAAAAAAGATGCTGAGAAGTATGAAATTTTCCATAGTGAGTTTGGAAATGTTCTTAAAGAGGGACTTTACAATGACTTTGCTAACCGTGAAAAGATTTTAGAACTTTTAAAATTTAACACACTTAACTCTAGTGAAAAAGTGATGATAGAGGAGTTCGTTAAAAATGTTGATGAAGAGAAAAAAGAGATTTATTACATCACAGGAAAATCATCTTTAGCAATGCTCAAAAACTCACCTGCGTTAGAGCGTTTTAAAGCACGTAATATTGATGTACTAGTTCTTAATGAAGAAGTAGACACTATCATCTTCCCAATGGTTACAGAGTACAAAGAGTACAAACTTATACCAGTTGCTGATGCGAAGTTTGAAGAGAGCGAAGAAGAGAAAAAAGCTGAAGAAGAAGTTGCTGCAACTTATGGTGATCTTGCAAAAGAGTTTAAAGAAGCACTTGGTGATGCTGTAAAATCAGTAGAAACAACTTCAGACCTTACAGAATCTGCTGTTGCAATTAAAGTAGATAAAGAAGATCCATCGTATATGATGGCACAAATGATGAAGCAGATGGGTCAAGGTGGAGATGTTCCAGCTCCAGCTCCAATTCTTCAGATAAATCCAAAGCATGAGCTTATAGTTAAGTTAAAAGAGTCAGCTGACCAAAACTTAATCAATGATGCAGCACATGTTCTTCTAGACCAAGCAAAACTTTTTGATGGTCAAGAGTTGGCAGATACTGCTGATTTTATCTCGCGTTTAAATAGAATTATGGCTAAGGCACTTTAGTCGAAACTCTATAGTGAAATGAGTCTATTTGTAGTACTCCTTTCACTATTTAAAACTTTCTCTTTATTACAAGATAAATATAGTTAATTTATGATATCTTACTTTCATGTTAAAAAAATTCAGCTTTTTTAAAAAATTATCAAAACAAGAAAATATTGAACAGAGTGTTAAAAATGCAGATCTAGTTTGTAGAGATATTGTTGTATCAAAACTCTCACATTTAGATATTCTTGACTATAGATATAGCACTAAAGAAGCAAGACAAGAACTTGGTCTTGATGATGAACTCATACATCAACTTGTTGAAGATTATGTGGCTCAAATAATTAAAGCATCTGTACAGTTTGAAAAGTATTTAGCAAATATGACTCTTTTAAACGAGAATAATACTTTTTGTGATTATACACCCTTAAGGGAATTAGTCCATAAAAATTTAGGCGTCGCAAGAAACCTTCGTATTAAGGATGCGGAAATATTACTTTATGAAATGATGATAAAAGAAGATTTGAAATATTTAGGGAATTGTTTACAAGTGCTTAAAGCATGTGCAATAAAACTCAAACCTGAATGTGCTTACAACACATTTCAGCTGATAGAGTTAAAAAACTCTTTATAGTGAATTATTTTTCTCTTAACGATTGAGAGACTTTTTCGAGTTTTCCTTTGGGTTCCATTGAATTAAACTCTCTATGCTCTTTTGCTGGAATAGCAAAAGCTAATAAAATAAAAAAAAATGAAAAGACTACTCCACTAAGTAGGCTAAGTATAAGCATTAATTTAAAATCTTTCATGTTTTTCCTAAATTTTTTTTGATATATCTTAAAGTTAATTATATCACGTTAGGATTATATATGAACAAAATATTTTTTTTGAGTCTCTTGCTTTTTCTGCTTCAGTTAAATGCAAAAGAGCCAACTCTAGCTATACTAAAGTCTGTAAAGTCTAACACTCAACAACTCTTTAGTATCTCAAATTCTACATATCTCTGTAAAGCATACGGTGTTATTGGTATGGAGGAGTTACTTCAAGATGCTCAGCTCAATCAAACATGTAGAGAAGCTATAAAAAAGTTTTACAAAAAGAACCCAAAAGCAAAATATTTTTCAGAGTTTAAATTAAAAACTATGCAAACATATCATTTAGAGTTTAAGCAAAACGAGTGTGTGCTTTTTGTTAATGGAGAAGTTACACTTTCTGAGTTGCTTTTAAACGAAGGGGCTGTAGTTTTACAGCGAGGGTTTAAAGGTAAGGAGTACACTTATCATTATACATTAGCACAAGAAAATGCTAGGATGCAGAGAAAAGGTGTTTTTAAAGAAAGTATTATAAGAGACTGTATTGCGGAGATATATAAAAAATAGTCTTTAGGTGGGTTTTACTTTTCTCTCTCTTCGTGAGTCATATAAACCCAAAACTCTTTGTGTGAATAACCCTTATTGAGAAAGAAAAGTTGTAAAATTGTTACTCTATAAAGAGTTATAAGCATTTTAGCAAAAGGGATGAAAAGACTTAGGCTTACAAAAATAGACTGTTCCTTGTCACCTTTTGATTCCATCATCTCTTTCATACCAATATTATTGCTTAAGTAAATTCCAAAAAGTATGGATAATGTAAAATTTAAAATTAATCCAAAAATCATATATGCTATAAAGTCTTGTTCGTTCATTCCTGCTATCATGCTCTTTATTTCCTAAGATTGTTTATTCAAAGTTTATCAAAACTATACTTTTATTATTCATAACTCTGTATTCTTTTTTTTGTAAAAAAAGTTCCAAAAGGGATAAGGGATGCAATAAAGAAGAGAAGAGTCTCTTTAATTGACCATTTTGCATCTTGCCAAGCAATGACTAAAAGAATCATAAAAAGTACAAAAAGAAAACCATGTACGCTTCCTACAATTTTTGTTGCAAGTGCGATACCCAACATATATTTCATAGGCATTGCAACAAAAAGTAGTAGAAGATAAGAGTATCCTTCTATAGCATTGATGGCACCAAATTTTTTTACACTATTTTCCATATAATTCTCATTTGTATTAGCTTTTGTGGAAGTATATAATCAAAAAGTAACAATTCATCTACAATTAAAAAGAAGCCTTTAAAGTACAACTTTATTTAAACATCTTTATACTATACTAGCCGAACAAATTATGGATAAGGGTAATTTAATGGAAACAAACCTCCTAATAGAAGGGTTTAAATTTATGGGGCTAGGAATGGGAACAGTTTTCGTTTTCTTAGTTATTATGATAGCGGCAATGAATATTATGTCTGTTATCATTCATAGGTTTTTCCCAGAACCACAAGGAAAAGTAGCTCCTGCTGCAGCTCCAAAAGAAGATAGTAGAAAAATTATTGCAGCAATTACAGCAGCGATTAAATATCATAGAAAAGGTTAAGGATTATAATGGCTAAGAAGTTTATAGATGTAATGGATACAAGTTTTAGAGATGGTTTCCAGTCAGTATATGGTGGACGTGTTCTTATGAATGACTTTTTTCCAGCTGTTGAAGCTGCGAAAATGGCAGGAATAAACCACTTTGAATTTGGTGGTGGAGCAAGGTTTCAATCTCTGTATTTCTACTTAAGAGAAGATGCATTTGAGATGATGGACAAGTTCCGTAAAATAGTGGGTCCAGATGCAAACTTACAAACACTTGCTCGTGGTGTAAACACAGTAATGTTAGACACAGGTTCTAAAGAGCTTATTGATTTGCATGCAAAAATGTTTAAAAAGCATGGTACAACTACTATTAGAAACTTTGATGCACTTAATGATGTTGAAAACCTTAAGTACTCAGGTGAGCGTATTACTCATCACGGACTTAAACATGAAGTTGTTGTAGCAATGATGGATTTACCACCTGGATGTCACGGTGCTCATGATGTTGATTTTTATGAGAAGACTCTTAGAAATATACTTGACGCTGGAATTCCATACGATAGTATCTGTTTTAAAGATGCTTCAGGAACTTCAAACCCTCAAAAAGTTTTTGAAACTATTCAGATGGCAAGAAAATTAATTCCTGAGGGAACACACCTGCGTTTACATACGCATGAGACTGCTGGTGTTTCTGTTTCTGCATATATGGCTGCTCTTGAAGCAGGTGTTGATGGTATAGATATGGCTGCTTCACCAGTATCTGGTGGAACATCACAGCCTGATATCTTAACTATGCTTCATGCTACAAAGGGAATGAATTTTGATCTTGGCGGTTTAGAAATAGGTAAAATTCTTACTTATGAGAAAGAGTTACAGCATTGTCTCTCTGATTATTTTATGCCACCAGAAGCAACTATGGTTTCACCTGTGATTCCTTTCTCGCCGATGCCAGGTGGAGCACTCACTGCAAACACTCAAATGATGCGTGATAATGGAATTTTAGACAAGTTTCCAGAAGTTATTGCGGCAATGCAAGAGGTAGTTGAAAAAGGTGGTTACGGTACATCTGTAACACCAGTTTCTCAGTTTTACTTCCAACAAGCACTTAACAATGTAATGCAAGGTCCATGGAATGCAATCGCTCCAGGATATGGAAGAATGGTTCTTGGATACTTTGGTAAAACTCCAGTTGCTCCAGATCCAGAAGTAGTAAAAATTGCATCTGAGAAGTTAAATTTACTTCCAACAACAGAAAAAGCATTAGATTTAGCAGATGCAGATCCAGCAAAATCTTTAGAGTCTTGGATTACTAGACTTAAAGAAGAAAATATTGAGATTACAGAAGAGAACATCTTTATTGCAGCAGCATGTCAAGATAAAGGTATCGATTTCCTAAAAGGAAATGGTGAATTAAATGTACGTAAAATATCAGAAATGAAAAAAGATTGTAACGAAGGAGAATCAATGGGTAACGGAAATTATACAGTAGTAGTTGATGGTCAAAAGTTTAGTGTTCAAGTAGCAGAGGGTGATGCAGATATTCAAGTCGTAGCAGTAGATGGAGAGTCAGTTAAAGCAGCTCCTAAACCAAATGCTCCAGTGAGTGGTGGTATAGATATTAAAGCACTTCTTCCAGGTAATGTTTGGAAAATTGTTGCTAATCCAGGTCAAAGTGTACAAGAGGGTGATGTGATTATGATTCTAGAGTCTATGAAAATGGAGATAGATGTAGTTGCACCTAAAGGTGGTGTTGTAAAATCTATCAATGTTGCAACAAACGACAAGGTAGTAGAAGGTCAAGTCGTAGCTGTAATAGGATAATTTATGAAGAATATTCTAATTAAATTTCTTGCACTCTTTATGCTTTTAGCATTTAGCAGTGTGTCGGCAAGTGAACATGCAAAAGCTGCAGAAAATGTTTCAACTCATAAAGAAGAGAGCTATCAAACAAAGCCTTTTTCTGAGATGATTACAGGTTTCTTAGCATCTACTGGTATAGTTGCATTGGTAAATCCAGATCCAAATGAGTTAAACTCACAGGGTGAAAAAATGAGTGATTTTCATAAGGGTGCAGGTCGTGTACTTATGATTTTTGTTACATTTTTTCTTTTTTGGTTAGCTATCGCTAAGGGTTTTGAACCACTTTTACTTTTACCTATTGCATTTGGTGGTTTTTTAGCAAATATCCCAGTTGCAAATATTGCAGGAGCACACGGTTTCTTGGGTGTTATCTATAATATGGGTCTCTCAAATGAGATGTTTCCAATTCTTATATTTATGGGTGTTGGGGCTATGACTGATTTTGGTCCACTTCTTTCAAACCCTAAAACTGCACTTCTTGGTGGAGCTGCACAGTTTGGTATATTTGGAACACTTGTTGGTGCAGTTGCTCTCTCACAAGCAGGCATAGTTGACTTTACACTTCAACAAGCATCAGCTATCTCTATTATTGGTGGAGCGGATGGCCCTACATCTATATTTATTGCGACAAAACTTGCACCTGAACTACTTGGTGCAATTGCAGTTGCTTCATATAGTTATATGGCAATGGTTCCAATCATTCAGCCTCCGATTATGAAAGCACTTACAACACAGGCTGAGCGTAAGATAAAAATGACGACTCTTCGTCATGTATCGCGTTTAGAGAAACTTGTTTTTCCTGTTGTAGTTTTATCTTTGGCTATTTTGGTATTACCAGAATCAACACCACTGATTGGTGCATTTATGTTTGGTAACTTCTTAAAAGAGTCAGGTGTGGTTGAGCGTCTTAATGATACACTTCAAAATGCACTTATAAACATAGTTACTATCTTCTTAGGTCTTGGTGTTGGTTCTAAACTAGCAGCAGACCAGTTTTTAGTGCCTGATACTATGTTTATTATGGGTCTTGGTATTGTTGCATTCTCAGTTGGTACTGCAGCTGGTGTGCTTATGGCTAAGTTTATGAACTTGTTTCCAGGTAATAAAATCAATCCACTTATTGGTTCAGCAGGTGTTTCTGCAGTTCCAATGGCAGCTCGTGTATCTAACAAAGTAGGTATGGAGTATGATAGAACTAACATGCTTTTGATGCATGCAATGGGTCCAAATGTTGCGGGTGTTATCGGTTCAGCTGTAGCAGCTGGTGTATTAATCTCACTGTTTCAGTAAAAGTTAAAATTCAAAGCACCCCATTTACACTTTTACACTCAAGGGGCACCTAGAGGGACAGGGTGTCGACATTTCCACCCAGGTGGTCTCTCTCTTGAGTTTCACTCAATTCACCTTGAAGTGCTAGAAGCGACGCAATTGCGTCGTTACTTCTTCGTCATACCCCAAGAGTACTTCTTCACTTTATCAGTGCCTCACACTTACACCACTCTTTAAATTTATTCGCGGTTAGTTATGTTCTCATGTTATTTTTTTATTGATTTTATTAAGGGAGTAGGAAAGAAAAGAAAAGATTATGAAATGTGAGAGGGGTGTTAACTATTTCATAGTAGAAATAATTAACGGGATGATATTATGGCTTTTGGTTTTGTCAATAAAACCATTTGCCCCAAGAACTTCAGCTTCACGTTTATTGTTGCTTCCTGTCATAGAAGAGTTGACTATAACTGGTATGTCCTTGCTGTAAGCATTTGCTCTTAGTCTCTTTATAACAGTAAATCCAGACATTTCAGGCATCTCAATATCTGTAATTATTGCAGGAATTTCTTCTGCTTTTTCACCAAGTGATTGAACATAGTCGAGAAGTTGTTTTCCATTTTGAAAAATTCGCATGTTGATTTTTGCATTTGAAAAAATTTGAGTTAGGTGACGTTGTGCAGTCTTTGAGTCTTCTGCTATAAGTACCGTTCCATTTTTTAGTTTTTCAGGAATCTCTATATTTTTCAAATTTGCAGTATCGGTAAATACATCAACCATAGCTTGTGGTATGACATCTGAGAGTAGCTTTTCATAGTCTAAAATTAGACAAAGACTTCCATCCTCTAGTCTTGTGTCATTCATTACAACACCATCTTCTTTGAGTCTATAGCTATCAGGTGCATGCATTTGATTCCAGTTCTTTTTTATAACTCTAAATGCAGACATAATCCTTAATCCAATTATGATTCCATTAAAATCACATATTAGAATATTTGATTTTTTTACTTCCTCTTTTGTGAGAGAGATTCCTAACCACAAAGGGAGGTTTAGGATTGGGATTTGTAACCCACGTAAAATAATTGTACCTTCAAGGAGCTTGTGTGCTGAGGGTATTTGAGTAACATAATGGTTTTTTGATTCTACTACTTCTCGTGTTTTAAAAACATTTATAGCATAGTATGCAGAGTCATTTTGGTTACTAACTCGAAAGACTAATAATTGTAATTCATTGTTTTTTGCAAGATTTGTAGCAGCATCAACATTATCTAGTATGGACATAAAGTTCCCTTTGGTTAAATATGTCTCATAATACCAAAAAATAAATGAAAAATGCTTAAATGTTAATAATGAAATGGTAAAATGGAGCTATTAATCTTAAAAGGCGATAGCAATTGAAAATAATCACACTTCTTTTTTTACTAGTATCTCTTGTGTTTTCAAAAGTTTACTACTCAAAGGTTGAACCTTATGAAGTTAGAAATATCTCTTCAAATGTCTCTGGCATAGTACTTTACATAGATGAAAATAGCATTGGTAAAACACTTACAAATAAGCCTTATATTAAAATTGACTCTGAGTTAGATAGCGACGAATTGCTTTTCACAAAAGATAAGTTAGCTTACTTAAAAGAGACTGTCACTCTTAATGAAAAAATGCTAGAAAATTTGGAAGTTTCTTTAAAAAAGAAAAGAGAAAATTATAAACAAGTCAAAGATTTAAAAATCAAATCTCGTATAGAAAAAGATAAAGAATTTTATGATTTAGTTAGTAGTGAAAACTCTTATCTTGTTACCCAAAAAGAGATTATTAGTCTCAAAACGCAGATTGCTGATTTGGAATTACGTAAAGCACAACTTACGAGAAGTTTGGAAGATAAAACACTCCAAGCTAAAGGACTTACACTTTATTCTATTGATGTAAAAGTAGGGCAGGTCGTAACTCTTTCAACACCACTTGCAAAGCTTGCAGATACTTCTAAGGGACTTCTAACTATCTATCTTGATGAAGAAGATGTAGTAAATGCAAAACAAAGTATCATTTATATAGATGGTGAAAAAACAGACTATAAGATTACAAGACTTTTAAGCATAGCAGATAGTAAAAACATATCTAAGTATATGGCTCAGATTGTTATCAAAGCACCAAAAATATTTTCTAAGCTTGCAAAGATAGAGTTAAAGGAAGCTACGAGTGCGAAGTAGTAGTAATGCTCTTCTTGTAGCATCTCTACTCCTTTTTCAAGGAAGTATCCTTTTTTCAAATGACTCAAATAGCTCTTTGGATATCTATATCTCAGATATAAAGAAAAAGCAGTTTAACTACGACTATCAAAAAAATGAAGCTGAGAGTTCAAAACTTCGTGACTCTTGGATAGCACCTATAAATCTAAACTATACCTTTTCAAAATCTAATTCAAATCCACGAGGAGATCAAGAGACAAGAACAACCGCTATTACAATGGATCAACCTATTTTTAAAAGTGGCGGTATCTACTATGGTATAAAGTTCGCAAATGCTTCTAAGAAGTATTCAGACTATAGTATTGATGTGGCAAAACGCAAGATGATTAAAGATGCGGTTGCCTTACTTATGCAGATAAAACAGTCGGACTTGAGAATTGAGCGCCAAAAATTGCAAATAAAAAACTCAGAGATAAGTCTTGAGCAAAAAAAAGAGCAGTACTTAAGTGGACAACTTGATTCTGGTTTTTTAGATAATGCTGTAATTGAGAGAAATATAGTCATACAAAATCTTTATGATATAGAGACAAGTAAGGCGCGTCTTATCTCTAGTTTTAATACAATCAGTGACCTCGACTATAAAAATGTAAAGATTCCCCATCTAGAACTTCTAAATAGAGAAGAGTTTTTAAAGTACAACATTGTTTTGGATATGGCTAACTCCCAAATCGAACGTGATCGTTACAATAAAAACATGACAATTTCGCAGTACCTCCCTTCTATAAATGTTAAAGCAGGCTATACATGGACAGAAGTGCAAAATGCATTTTTTGCTCCGAGAAGTGATTATTATGACTATGGGTTTAGAGCAAACCTTCCACTAAGTATTAACACCTTTAGAGATATTGAGTCCGCTAAAATAGACTACTTAAAATCAGAAATTACAAAAAAAGATACAAAAATCCAACTTGATGCTCTTTTTACACAGGTAATGCAAAATTTAGAAAATTTTGATAAGAAAAAACTTTTGAGTCTCAAAAATAAAGAGTTATATACAAAACTTTTAGAGGATACGAAAGATCTTTATAGTGCTGGATATAAAACAGATTATGATGTCAGCTTACTTGAAAACTCTGTAAATATATCTGACTTAGATAGTAAAATATATGAGATAGATAAACAACTAGAACTCTTAAACCTCTACGAGATGTATGTAAACGACTCTTTATAATTTTGTTTATAAAGAGTAGCATTTATCTCAAAAATATAGAACATCAGTGGTTTAGTAGAAAATCCATACTAATGTATTTATAAAAATAAACTTAGTA
>JGI10211J34971_10004572_pt1 | contig 10973 bp, 16 predicted proteins | sample Etolagsediment_FD_34971 | JGI IMG/M metagenome (IMG submission 34971)
CTCTTTGCATCACTAACCCAACCGAATACTACTATGACTACTAATAAGGTTGCCAGCGTGGTTGTTATTATGTATTTGGTTGTTTTCATTTTATGATATTCCTACCAGTAATCCATTCTCAAATACAGCAAAATCAGTAGATGCACTCATTCTAAAGGTTTCGCTAACACCTTGATTATTGTCAGAAGAGAAATGTGTCCCTTGCCATCCAGTAGCTGAAAGAACGCCATCTGAAATATTTGTTAGAGTATAACTTCCTCCCCCATAAACGATATTCATAACATCCTCAAATCTTGCTTGGACTAAATAAGTATGATTAGTTATATTCATGCCACCACCAAAATAAGCAAACCCATTATTATCAATCCAACTTACGTTAGTGCCCGTTGAAGCATTTTTTATGACAAGTGCCTTATTCGCTGCTCCGACAAATCCAAATATCATTATTATGATTAAGCAGATTGATGCGATTATAAATAAAAATGATTTTTTCATTTTATGATATTCCTACCAGTAATCCATTCTCAAATGTTAATGTATCAGTGGCTTCTTCAAAATTAAAGCTATCTGTTTGTCCTTGTGCTCCTGTTGTACTATATTGTTCCCCAATAAAACCACCAGGACTAAGAATAAATCCTGAGGCATCGCTTTTTAATTTTGTTACGGCACTTCCTCCACATTTCATATTTAATATACCTTCATATCTAGCCTCGACAAGATAAAGTGTATCTGTTACATTGACACTTCTAAAATGACCTTGTCCTTCATTATCAATCCAGCTAACATTAATTCCAGTATTATTCTTAATAACAAACAATCTCTTTGCATCACTAACCCAACCGAATACCATCAACGTAGCTAGTATAATGGCTAAGGTTATGATGATAGTTGGTCTTGTTAATTTCATCCTTCTATGAATAAAGTTCCTCCTGAAAAATATACTTGTGTACCACTATTAGTTATGTTGAAAGTGCCATTTATATTCAGGTTGTTTGTGGGTTCATCCCATTTCATAAACTGTCCATCACCATCATCGCCTGCTGAAAAATTACCAGTTACATTAAGGTAATTTGTAGTTATTTTAGAGGCATTTATTGAGCCTACTGTTATATCAGTATCATTCTTTATAAAACTAGAAGTATCAGTTGAACATTGTGTAAAATTAGTTAGGTTATATTTTATGCCATTTTCCCAGAATTGGAAATAACCATCAGTTTGGTTTATGTAGGTATCATCAAATTTGTCACCAAAATATAAGCTGTTATTTAAAAATATATTATTAAATACAGAGATATTATTACGAAAGGTTATATTACCATAAGTAAAATCAGCGTCACCATACCAGTCAAATATAGAGGAGCCAGTTAATCTGTTAATGACTACTTGATTATTAGTGACATATAAGCCATCTACCACAGTAAAATTCCCTCTTACTGTAAGATTTCCCCCATCTATGAAAAGCCCACCCGTCATTGTGTCCCCATCTTCATTGACATAAATATCATTAATATCTGTCCCGTTAATGTATATTGCAGAGGTGTTGGTCACGTTTGTTATCCTTGGCATTATTATGGTGGATGGGTATATGCGTGTAGCAGCAACTAAAAAAACAGATGACAGCACCAAAATAAGTAATAAAATAATCTTTTTCATTTTCTATTTGAATAAAAAGTGCTTTGTTAGTATCAAGGATAGGTATATCAGCATCACGCTGCCAGTGGCTACAAATTCGCTATAATGGGCCATATAAGATAACATCAATGGCAAGACTAAAATTATTGTATACTCCATCTTGATTCCAAACATTAATGCTATTGCCAATATAACTAATAATACAAACAGCAGAGTGAGGAACAAACTTCCAAAAGTGGTTGAGGTAGCTGTGCCTACTATAATCCCGATTGTCTCTGTTTCGTTAATGAAAAGGACCATTATTCTTTCCCCCAAAAAAATGCCACAACTAAAAACAATGTCAATCCATACCAAAAGCCAGCAATAGTAATAGCGAAGGAAGTGGGAAGATTCATTGATCTTAGAATATTATAGGGGCCAGACACTATCGCTTTGGCATATTTCAAACCAGTAACATTCGAAAACCAATTCTTGATAGAACTTATTGCATCTGTAAATGGGTTTCCACTCGAAGGCTCTATAATTGCGCTTTGAGGATAATTCCCTTTAATTGTTGTATCCCTATTATCCAATACATCCTCATCAGCAAACTCATCAATAAGTGTTCCTGTGTTATTATAGATATAAATATTACCATCCGGATTCAGATCTATCACTGCTAGTTGAGTTAGGAACATAAGCGCGTTCAAAATCATTACAAATGTTAAAGCAACAGTTAAATTTCCCATATTAGCCCTCACCTTTCATTCCAATAAATAATAACCCCAACATTATGCTTATGATGGACGCCCAAATAGGCACTAATCCTATGTAAGTCAAGTAGCCTAAAATAATCAAACCCAAAGCCATGCCTGGTATTGGCTGGCCTATTAAAGAAGCAATACCAACAACTAAGACAACTATACTAACGGCTATTAACACCCTTTCAAATAATCCCAATCCGTATTTCTGATCCCTTATCTCAACCATAGTATAATTGCTTGTCGGGACTGAGATAGCATAATAGAAAGTAAAATTTCTTAATCCAGACAGTTCAGTATCATAATAATAGTCTAGCCTTAACCTATCAAAGTTGGTAGCTCCGGTTATAGTAAAGGTACTGTCTAATTGTGAGCCTACACTATCTGAACCTGCTTCTGATGTTGAGCCACCAGGATAAGTAAGGGAATATCCGTATGCTGTAAGCTCTGAATAGGGGGACTGGATTAGGAAGGTGAAATTATTCTCTCCGTTATAAAAGAGGGTTGGAGAATAAATCAAAGCTACCCTGTCATAATCCCGCGTTTCATTTAACACTATAGACTGAGTCATCTTAACATCATAGGAAGAAAAAAGAATGGGGTTAAGGTAGAAGATGTAATTTTCATAATCTGCTTTTGCAAAGAAAAATCTGTACTCCACTTCTGGCTGATATGAGAATTGCGCCCTGCCTGTTATGTCTGTTGTTTTGGATTCGATAACTTCCCAATTCCCGCTTATTCTCCTGTACATCGTGGTAAGGACATCAGCCAAATTATCATTAGTATCTTTATCTTTTACTGTGAATGTCGTTGTCTGGGTTGATGGCTGAGTGTATAGTGTCAGCTGTTGTGTTTCATTATTCAGATATGCATCGAAATCATAATGGCTATAACTGGCTCCCAAATTATATTGGATTGAGATTGGTTCGGATTGATTAAACCAACTTGGATATACACAGAGTTGATAGTTATCTATATTAGTAAAAGTTGTTGAATAGTTAGCTATGCCTTCTATGACTGTGGTGACGTTTACAGTTGATGGTGCTAAAGTTAATGCATCCAAAAAGGTTACATTCAAGGCAGTTCCATTGCTGGGGAGATTGAATGAGTTAGAGCAGTTATCAATTCCATATTCATAAGAGGCATTGATAATATCTACTTGTAGTGTTGAAGAACTATCTGAATAGAATACGAATGGCACTTTACAATTTACCCCAGAGATTGAGCAATTAGTACAAGTACAACCCCCTTCTAATATTTCGTTAAGAACAGTTATATTTAATGAAGCTTCCACCTCAGAACTAAGAAAACCAGAATAGTCCCATAGTGTTCTTGAATTGGATTTTATTTTTGGATTTGTTGGATAGGGCGATATTATCTCATTTATTGTAGATAGATTGATAGAAGAATTGAGTATAACAAAATCATCTAGCGTGCCTATGAGTAAGTCGTTACCTATGCTTGAACCAATAAATACATTTTCTTGAATGAAAACATTTTGATCTGTGAAGTCTGTCTGATTAACTATTTCGCCGTCATAAAAAACAGTAAATTGCGACATATTATAAGTGACGGCAACATGATGGAAATTACCATCTTTTAAATTAGAAGCATTATATTGCAGAACTTGATTTTTAACAGCAAACCTAAAAGTATTATATAACTGGTTATTTAAATCTATATAAACACCCGCAGTACCGGGATTGCCATTACCATAGCGAACAAAAACTTGCTTAATATTAGTTGTGTTGGAGGAATTGAACCAAAACATTAAAGTAAAATTATCATTAATGGCGGGCAAATCATTTATCTTATAATAATCAGTAGTTCCGTTTAAGAAGGTAGCATTAGCGAATAAACCTTCAACTCTAAGGGGTGTTCCAAAAGGTTGTCCTTGCCATCCATTCCCTGAACTATCATGCGCCCATGACCCATCTGTGCCATTGTCAAAATGTAAGATTGAGACAGGTTCTAAACCATATACATCTTCATTAGGAAAAACCGTTTGAGTTCCAAATCCAGTTAAATTTAATGTTAGATTATTAATGTATGCGTGTAAAGGTATCTGTAAAAAATAAGTTTCATTATTTTCTCCATCCAAAGTGATGTTGAAAGGATTATCTTGACCTTCAAAGTTTGTCACGGATCCAGTGATTGCATAAATAAAGCTAACCAAAACTATACCTATCAGTAATGTAATAGGTTTAAGCTTCATTCTCCACCGCCGAAATAAAGATATGCCATCAGTCCTAAAATCAAAGCAATAAAAACCCATAAGTTTAAGTTAGCAAAAAAGAAAGCTTCTGCTCCAGTAAGCTTATTATCCACTATATTCATCTCGCCTACTTGACCAAGCCACTTGCCTAACCAGATAGCCCAATTTATTATGAAAACTATAACTAGGAAAATAATAGCAACAGGTCCCCCCCCTTCTGCTTTCCTACTTTGCGAAAATACCCTTGCCTTCATTTTGTTTTTCTTCTACTTTTTGGTTCATCTCTTTCATGCCTTCCCTTATGCCAGAAAGAACTTTCTTGAATTTCTTATGCCTTAACTTCCTTAGCTGTGCTTTTTCTTGTTGCAACTGCTCTTTTACCATATGCCTCTTTTCCTCTCTTTCTCTCTCAGCTCGTAAAGTATCTATCTGGTCAAGCTGTACAAACATTTCAGCATCCGCTTTCTTATTCCTTGAATCCTTGATTACTCTCTTTTTCTCAGCAATCAACTTTAGAATGTTCATGCTATCTCCCAAATGTGCTTCTCTTAAACAATCCCCTCTTGGCTGATTTTGATACTTTTGGAGCTTGGATACTGGCAGCATAACCTCTTACTGATTTGAAAGTTCCAATTGCCATCTGTTTTCTTAATTCCTTTTTTCTCTTCTTCTCTTTTATCTCTCTCTCTTCCTTGAACAGTTCTTCTTCTGCCCTTCTTCTCCCTTCTTTCCTTGCTTCTCTTGATACAATCTTCTTCTTTGATTCCTCATAGGCTTTCTGCTCTTGAGCATCAAATCCCAATACTCTTAGCTTAGTGGGCCTAGTTCTTGGCATTGATTGTCTGCTTTGCTTCTTTTTCCTGTCAATCATATCAAAGACGTTTACCACTTTAACCTCTCTTCTTTATCTTGACTTCGCTGGCTTGCAGAGGTTCGCCTATTGGTACGCCCAAGATATTCTTTATCGGCTTTGTTGGCTCTACCTTTAGATTCTCTTCTGTATCTACCATTTTTGTTATTTTCATTTTTACCTCCTGTTACATTATTCTCCATGCTTCAATTCCAGATGGAGCTTCGGCTACTGCAAAGGTTCTTAATTTGCCTTTGACTTTTTTCTTTACAGTCCTGTATTTGTTTGTCTCGAAAGACTTCTTTGCTTTTACATCATAAAATTTCATTTGTTGCCTCCATGTATTACTAGAAAAAGGGCTTTCGCCCTATCTCTTTTTTCTTTCCCTGCGCCTTTTCCAAGAACTTAGAGGCTACCCCTAAGCCGATAAGTCCAGGCACAAGATCAAGCATTTTTTCCCCTGCGTCTGTCATTTTCTTTTCCTCCTACCTTTTTTTGTGCATGGCATCTTTCTTCTCCTCTTCCTTCGGAAGAATATCTTTTTCCTGCAAAGCTTCGATTACTGCCTTAAGCTGTGCAGACAAGGCTCTTATGTCCTCGTACGCATCTACTATATCGTATGGCATTGTTTTAACCTCCAAAACTGAATATTGATTTCTTCTTTCTCTTGAAATCGAATATTCCTCTAGACTTTCTTTGCGATCTCTTTTGTCTTGCAGCCTCGAAAGGTATTTGCCTTCTCTCCATTCCAGAGTCTATGGCATACTTTGATTTCTCCACAAAGACATTGGGCTGTTTCTTTTTCTTTCGGAACTTTTTACTTAGAGAATCCCATTTACTATCTTTGTAACTTTCTTTAGCGGGTTGTTTTGCTTCTTTGACTAAGAAGGATCTGTTTGCATATTTATCCACAATTTCTCCAGCCTTAACTTTAGCCCCTTTCTCAGTCAATGTTTTTTTGTTTACTTTCTTGTAGCCCCTTGATAAGTAGCTTCCTTTACCTTTCTTGAATTGCTTTCTTTTGACATAGGCATGATAGCCTGGTTGTTTTTTCTTGCGTTTCCTTGATGGAATTGCACCAAGAAACGGAGGAGGAGGTGTAGGTGTGGGAGTTTGGGGAGGAGTCAATATAGTAGGAGTTGTAGTTACGGCTGTTGTTGGGGTTTTTGTCGCTACTTTGGTTTTGGTTACAGTTGTAGTTCTGGTTCGTGCCTTAGCTTCTGTTCTACTCTGTGCTTTGGCCTCTGTTTTAGTTATAGCTCTAGCCCTTGTCTTGATTGGAACTTTTGTCTTTGTATGAATTTTAATGTCTGTTTTGAGTTTCTCATATGCTTTTGTTTGTGTTGGAATCTCTGTTCTGGTAAGTGGCTTAACTTCTGTTTTAGTTTTAACAAAAGGTTTTCTTTCAGTAACAGCTATTGGAATCTTAGGAGAAACAACCTCTCTCCCTTTTAACATACTGATAGCTTCCTCACCTGTCAAGTGAATCTTAACAGAGGGTTTTTGTGGCTTTACTTTTGGCTCGACAGTTTCTATTGGGACTCTCTTCTTAGTAAGTATCTCTCCTTTCTTTCCCATCTCTTGCATAGCTTTTCCTACTCTTTTCAATGGCTTTGCCCTTGATTTTTCAAAGGCATATCTAGTACGAGAATCGAACTTGGTGGTTCTTTTAGTGATTAATTGGGGTTGCTTAACATATTCTGTTACTGGAATTATGCCTTCTGTCTTGGTTTCATATAGAAATGCTTTAGTATCTGGTTTGTACTTTGGCTGTAAAGCGTACTTAACATCTGCACGAGTTAAAGTAATGGATAAGTCCTTTCCTATTTGCACCACTCCTTTTTGTGGTGCTGCCTTATCAGTTTGTAGTAGTGTTGTTTTAGCCTTGCCTAAGAATTTCTTTTTTATATCTCTCCCTTTGACAAACTCTTCTTTAGTACCAAAGGCCCTATAGAATCCTTCTCTTTGTGTAGTTCTGAGATCATAGAAAACTTCCTCCCCTACTTTCTCACCAATATCAAACTGCTGTTTCTTTCCTGCCCTTGTAAATAATGTTTTCTTTAATGCTATATCTTCTGGCTGATAAGGAACTTTCTTAACACCTTTAACTTTTCCAGCTTTAGTAAGATATTTTAACTGAATGCCCCCGGTCTCTCCCTTCTTAAAAAGAATGTCTTGATATTTTCCTTCTAATGCGCCATAGACTTTTCTTCCAACTTGAACAGAAGTAAGATCATAAGTTAAGCTGCCTTGCTTTAATACTCCTTTAGACACTGCAACAGTCGGAGCTTGTCTTCCTACAGCTTTTTCTAATACTTTTTGTCTTGGGTATTCAAAGAGTAGTGGACCTTCTTTCTTTACAATTATTTCTCCTGCTTGAATTTCTAATGTTTCAATAGTGCCTACTTTTTTTGTAGGGGCTGTTTTTTCTACTGTTACTTCTGGAGTTTTGTAAGTATGGGTTTCTATGTCCAGTTTGGTTTCTACTGTTGGACCACGAGTAGTTTTTAATGCTCTTATACCACCACCTACTAATGCAAATGTCCATGTAACTGCACCAGATGGTTCTCTTGGATCATAAGTACCAGTTTCAAACACCCTTCTAGGAGTACCAATAATAAATTCTTTAGCTACTTGTTTTCTTGTCTCTGGAAATCTTGTTACTGCTTCTGCGCCCGCGGCTAGCTTACCTCCTGCAAAGTAAACTGTACCAGGAATGGCTAATGGGGCAGCCAATACCGCACCGACTCCTAATTGTGCATATTGACCAAGCCACCCTCTTTCCTCTCTTGGTTTATCAAAGCCAAGAGTAATAAAACTAGCTACTTTTTCTGTTGCTTTAAAATATGGAGAAGTAAAAAATTTCTTCTCTTTTTCTGTTAACTTTTTGACTCTCTCTTCAAACGCTTCTTCTTTTGCCAATATTTGGCTAGAGGGTAACCTAGAAGTAGGGCGAATGTCAGGGCTATCAGTAACTCTGGTTGTAATCCCATATAAACCACCTAGTGCTGATTCTCCTTTTAAAACTTCCCTTTTTTCAGCCTCTGTAAGCTCTGCAAACCTCTTAACTCTTGTCCTTGGTCCAGGCACATCAAAGATTGGTCTCTCTGTCTCTGGCAATCCAGGTATGGTTCTGGCTGTAGCTGGCTCAAAATAATAATATGTCGGGCTGACTTCTCCCCTCACATAAGCTGAGCCTAACCTTGCTTTAGCTCTCTCTGGCTTAGTTAGTTTCTCCTCAGCTTCAATTGCCCTTCTCTTTGCCAACTCCTTAAACTTGCCTTCTGGGGATTTCTGCGCTACAGCTTTCAATAGTAAAGCCTGCCTTGCTTCTGGGGATCCTGCTTCCATTTCTTCTTCTACTGGTTTTCTTGTGCCTTTCTCTCTTCTAGTAAACCTTAGCCCTTCCTTTGGAAAAGTGTATTTGCCTTTGGAACCATGATAAGTTACCTCGCCTTTTTTTGGATCAGTTGTTACTTTAGTTATAGAACCTACCCGCCTAGTTGCTTCTCTCCTCTGCGCTTCCTTGATTAATTCCTGTCGTTTCTTTGCTGCCTCTTCGACTAGCTTTTGATTATGCCTTTCCATAACCTCTCTTGATGTTAGACCCTTTTCTAATGGGACACGGACAACCTTTCCAGAAACATCCTTAAAGGTAACTTGCCTTGCTCCTTCCGGTATCTTTTCAGCTTCGGGTATCTTTTCAACACCTACCCTGCCCCCGCCTCTACGACGGTAACCTTTTTCTGCTAGTCTTTTCTCTACAGCTTTCCTTGCTCTTTTCCGCATTTCGCTTAAATCTGACATTTTATTCTCACCTAAACTTCTTCATTAATTCAGCTATCCTTTTGCTCATCTCTTCAAAGGATACTTTTTTGAAATCCGTAATAGTAACATCTTCAAACTTGATTTTTCCATCAAAAAATCCTTTTCTCATAAAACCCACCCGCTTCGGACACCCATGACTTTAGTCGTGGGAGGAGAAGCGTTTATAGCACTAGCCACAATGTCCAGTGGGTGTGCGTAATGTTTATATAGTAGCCCCACTTTTGAATGAATATGAAGTCGGTTGCAACTATCAAGATCAAAATACCCAATAATAGGTTGCTTCTTAATACCTTGAAAAGATATTCTAGGGCTGTTTCCTATATAGCTAACCAAGGATACAAGTCTCAGGTTTACAGAAGATATGATCTTCATCACCTTTGCTATTATAAGGCGAGGGAGAAGTTTAACTTGCCTTCCCAATTTATTATAAACGCTAATAGGGTTGCTTCTCAAGCGCTTAAATCTGTCAAAACAAACAAGGGTTCTAAACCAACTTTCAAGCCAATGCTTCCTTTGGCTTTTGACAAGAGAACTTTTGTTTTTAGCTTTGATAATGTTAAGATTACTACAATCAAAGGAAGGATTGATGTTCCTATTTCTGTTCCTGAATATTATTGGAAGTATCTTGACTGGTCTTACCAGACTGCTTTGCTTACTATCGACAAGCAAAACAGAATGTTCCTTAACATCACATTTTCCAGAGACATTAACATCAACAAGATTTCTAACCGACTTCAAGTTGGTGTTGATGTCGGAATAAACCATATTGCTGTAACAAGCAATAGGCAGTTCTTTAGAGGAAATAAAGTCAAGAGATATAGGCTTAAATTCAAGCATTTGAGAGCAAGACTCCAGAGCAAAGGCACTCGATCTGCACAGAAACTTCTCAAGAAGGTTTCTGGAAGGGAGAGACGTTTCAAGGCTCATTGGAATCATGTAATCAGCAAACAAATCGTCAATAACTGCAACGCTGGAACTATTGTTTTGGAGAACATTAAAGGAATACGCAAGACTAGAAAAGGGAAAAAATTCAACTTCTGGCTGAGTGGATGGAGTTTCTATCAATTGCAAAGCTTCATCACTTACAAGGCTAGAAGAGAAGGAATTAATGTGATTAAGGTTAGCCCTTACCATACTTCCCAAATCTGTTCCAAGTGTGGAAAACTCGGTACTCGTTCCAAGGGATATTTTGTCTGTTCCCATTGTGGTTATTCTCTCAATGCTGACCTAAACGCTAGTTATAACCTAGCTAAACACCATAGCATTGCTAATGGTGTTTTGGGTGCTGTAACACACCCAAACATTCAAAGTGATGATGTCAAAGGTTCTTCACGAACAATTGCGACTGAGCTTATGGATAAAAGCCCACTACTTTAGTGGTGGGATTATGTTACCTGCTCACACCTTTTTGAAAAACTTTCTTGTTCACATAATAGTTCAAAAGAAACAATGGAATCCTAAATATTAACCAAAATATCAAGTAAGTCCACCCAATGAAATCAATGAAAAGAAACGCCAATGAATCCGAGATTACCAATACCAATAACCTGCCCTTTCCAAATTCAAAAAGTTCCTTAAAGTCCATAAGTTTTCCTGCCTGTGAGCTTACAATATACATAGTCAATTACCTCTAAGATATACCATATAAAAACACAAAACACCATTAGGATGATGAAGATTATTGCGAAGATCCACTCTTTTGGTGTCA
>JGI10211J34971_10004575_pt1 | contig 10972 bp, 8 predicted proteins | sample Etolagsediment_FD_34971 | JGI IMG/M metagenome (IMG submission 34971)
CCTGCCACAGCTCGATGTGTTCGCCGCCGTAGGCCTCGAACGTGGCTCGCAGCGACGCGACGTCGCACGGACGGTTGAGCTCAGGATGCACATGGTACCGGTGAAAACTGTACACGTCGATCAACTCCACCAGCCCGTCGCGCATGTACTCCTCCAGGAAGGCCGCTCCGCTGTTGCTCAAGCCGCGGGCGATCGCGGCGCCGATGATCTTGGCGTCGGGCTGGTTCCCGCGGATGACCGGCACGGTGAGTTTGAGCAACTCCATGTATTCGTGGGGGTTCGAGCCACCTACCCAGAAACAGTCGATGTCGGGCTCGTTCCACACTTCGTAGTACGTGATGCGGTCGCGGAAGTTCCGCACGAGCGCGGCGACATAGGCTGTCCAGGCCTTCTTCGACTCCGGCGACCGGATCGGGGCCCATCCGACGGCATCGGGGTGTTCCGTCTCTGTGTGCAGGATGTTGCCGTAACCAACGTTCAGCCACGGCTGGATGCCGATCCCCAACAGCTTGTTGACGATACGGTCGAGCCAGGCAAAATCGTATACGCCCGGTTCCTGTTCACACAAGCTCCAGCCTGTCTGCACACGGGCATGTTTGACGCCCAACTCGCCGACCAGCCGGTACACCTCGTCCGTGTCGTCCCACATCTTCCGATCCAGGCACTCGAAGCCGATCCCGATCCGGGACGCAGTGATCTCTTTGCTCGATCGCGGCTGCAGACGACCGATGTGTTTGAGGCCGGCCGGTTCGCTCTTGTCCATGCTCTCACTCCGTCAACGTGATTCGTTCCACTCGTACCGTGTCGCCTTCGCGCGATTCCGGCAACTCGATGCGCAGTCCGCAGAAGGCCCCGCGGTAGCTGTCGGCCTGCGACAAATCGACAGTCAGGTCACGGATCGTGCCGTCGTTCCGGATCGGCACGGTGAGACTGCGCTCCGGGATCCACCAACCGCGTTGCCACTCCTGCCAACTGGCTACCGTGTGGGCCCGTGGGGACAATTCACGCCAGAAGACCCGGATGGACGCTCCCTGCGTCTTGAAGCCGGCGCGGATCGACAGCGTGGGAGCGGCTCCCGAGCGCCAGAAAGTGAACGGGCTGTCCAGAATCGCCCGGCGCGCGTCGAGCTTGAGCTGCCAGGCCTCCTTTGGCGGCCATCCGCCATCGGTCGCATTCCGGTAGACCCAGCCTTGTCGGTCCTGCTCGAAACGCCACTCAGGCAGGCCGAGCCGCCGGCCGCGAGTGCACGCCGTTTCCCGGATCTGGTCCAGTGTCCCCACGATGAACACGCAGTCGTACTCGTACACGATGTCGGGATCCAGGATGTCGGTGTGCATCGGCGACATGTACCCGGTGGGACCGTCCTTCGGTCCGCCCTTCCCGCGCCGTCCGCTGAACCCGCCATGGAACTCACAGGCCCCGGGATGCCAGACGCCGATGCCTCGGTCGCTGTCGTCCACGAGCGCGGCCCAGCCTTCGGTGCCCAGCCACTTGGACCACGGCCAACCTTCCTTTGCGGTCTTCCGGACCTCGGTCAACCCGCCTCCTTGGAACGGCCTATCACCCACGTACGTCATCAATCGGTGCCACGGACCGTTGGTGTAGACCGCCGGCACTTCCTGATGGAAAGGGCCATACACCGTCCGGTCCGTCCGCTGATTGGTCAACCGACCTCGATACCGAAATGTGTTATCCTCCAGCTCGATCCACGTTTCGAACACGCACTCGCCCGGATCGTTTTCCATGGGCCAGAGCATGGGGACGCTTTTGACGTAGAGCGTCGATCCCTCCGCCCGATGCTCCAGCGTTTTCGAGCCATTGCGGAAGCAGTCCCCGGATTGGATCGGGTTCCACGGGAAGCCGCCCCAGTTCGGCGACTTGCGTTTGCCCTCGCGCCGGTAGTTGTGAGGGCCGCTGTAGAACGACATCTGGATCTGTCGCCCCCAGTCATGACTGTTGATCAGGTTGTCCCCGCGGCCCGCCTCCGACACGTGCGTGATTGCACCGCCGATAGTCAGATCCACACCGACGCGGATCACACCATTGTCCGCGAAACGCATCGGACCCTCCGTGGCGGCCCCGGCCGTCAAGCTCCCCGCCAGTAGTGAAACTGTTGTCATGATCCGCATCCCTGTCTCCGTCACTCTCGGGTGGCTCCTCTGTGCAGTATGGCAGGAGGAGTCGGCCTACTACGAGCCCGTACGGCAACCAGTTGGTCTGACGAGCTCCCTTACGTTCCCCACGCGTCGTGTGATTCCCTCTGCGTCCTGCATCTCCAGGAACTGGGCGGCCAAGTTGCGTCCCAGGCCAGCGGTGCGACGGAATGCGCCGATGTCGACCGTGGCATTGGTCCGAAATAGCGCCATGAGCGTTCGGCGGCAGTCCTCGTATGCCTCGCGCAGCATCAGGTTGGTGCCGAGAGGTACCGCCACTCCCTCCTCTATCAGGAGGCTGACGATGGCATGCACCTCGTTCTTGTCTGCACCGGTCTGCTTTGCCAGATCCCCTTGTGCAGGAGCGGCTTTGCCCCCCGCTTCGACAGCCTGGACAATGGCGTCCCGCAGGCGCTTTTGCCGAGGGCCGAGCCTTGGCCTGAACGACTCCATGCCGAGACGGCCGTGACGCACGGTCAGCTCCGCCTGTCCCGTCAGAATGTCGTTGAGTGCGAGACCAGCTTCGGCGGGTAACCCGACGAGCTCGGCGACTTGAGGCGGCGACATGCCCCACGTGACTCCGTGAGTTCGGTGGAAGTGGCGCACCTGTACCTGGACCGATGCCGCGAGTTCTGCCAATCGGGGCTGCACGATCCACCCTCCGGGAACGCGAAGCAAGAGTCCACGGTCGCGAAGGCCGCAGAACGCCGCATCCGCGCTGGTGGGGGCGCTATGAGCCCGGGCGCAGGCGTCGCTGCCGGCCACGACCGGATCGTCCCCCGCAAGGAGAGCGGCCGCAAGGAACTCGCGTCGCTCTGCGTGCTCGTGCGCGGCCCGCAGACGTTCCGGGAGGGACACGCTCTTCCTGCGTCTGGCACGACGCTCGGCCGAGGCGAGGATCGTGCCGCCGCCGACCGTGAGCGAGGGCGAGGGCAAACGCAGGATGAAGCGGTCGCCGGCCACAACCACGACCGGGCTGGCGAAGCGGAATTCGGCGAACGCTTCAGAACCGGGCGGCACGTCCCCCGTGTCGAGCCACCACGCTGTAGCGGGAATTGTGCTCGTCCCGACGTGTATCAGAACGCGGGCGGGACGCTTCACCACGGTTGAACTACTATCGTTGACGAAATGCGCAAGCACGGACCGGGTTGCCCGGTAGCACCCGGGCGCGACCAACGTCATGCCGCGCGATACTGCGTCCTTGTCCAGACCGCGGAGATTCAGGGCCGTGCAGACGTGTGCCTCTGCCGTTGTGGCAGCGTGCCGGTAGTTCTGGATGCCCCGCAGAGAGTGGGTCGAGCCGGCGGGCAGGAGTTCGAGTGTGTTGTCGATAGCCGCCACCCCGGAGATCGGGATACCCGTGACCACCGTGCCGTGCCCGGGAACGGAAAAGACGCGTTCGACGTTCATCCGGAACGCTCTCGCGTCTGGTTCCCGTCGTACCTGAGAGATCAGTGCATTCAGCGCTTCCCGCACCGACTCGATCCCCTCCAATGTCGTGTTCGACGCGCACACGACCGGCGCATCGTGGAAACCGTGCTGGCTCAGAAGTTGGCCAACGTCCGACACGACCAGTGCCAGCCAGTCGCTGTCGACCAGGTCGATCTTGGTTATAACGACCATCACACGGGGATTCCGGAGGTGCTTCACGATGCGCAGATGCTCCGACGTCTGCGGCATTACGCCGTCGTCGGCCGCTACGATCAGCATGAGCACATCGATCGAGGCGGCCCCGGCAACCATGTTGCGGATGAAGTCCCGATGCCCGGGCACATCGACCAAGCCTGCCAGCCCTCTGCCCTCCGGACAGTACGGCGCAAACCCCAAGTCGATCGAGAGCCCACGCTCCTTCTCCTCGCGAAGCCGATCCGTGTCGCACCCGGTCAGCAACTTCGTCAACGCCGTTTTGCCATGGTCCACGTGGCCGGCAGTGCCCACCATGACAGGGACCAATTCCGAGGCGATTTGCCTGAGTGACATGTCCACGATATCCTTGGGCAATTGGCCCACTAGTGACGAAGCAGGTATAGTAGCCGTCACGGAACGCTTGGCAAGACACGAAGGAGCGGCCACGCCGGGAGACCATGTTGCGGTCAGCCTGGCAGACGGCCGCTGTTCTGATGATGATCTTGAGCACAGACCGCACGTTCGACCCCGTTCACACGACACGACGGTTGTTCACCGCCGGCGAACTGGCCGCCGTGGTCGGCGTGATTGTCATCGCCCTCTTTCTGACCGTGTTCCTTGCTGTGTCCCGGCGTGCCAAAGGGAAAGAAGCCGCTTGCCTCGGCAGCCTTGCGAACATTGCAAGAGCGGCGGAACTGTACAGCGCCGGAAGCGACGGATACCTCCCGACGATCAAGAGCGGGAACCTGCCCGACGTGAAGCTGTTTTCCGATCTCCTCGGTACGCACGGGGCCGCGGAGGGTGACTGGCTGTGCCCGGCCGGTGACATGAGTCCGGGCCAGATCAATTCGGGCAACGGCAAGCTGTTGCACTATGGGATGAACGATTTTGGCTATGGGGCCGTAGACGACTGCCCCCTGAACTACGAGCCGTCCCTGAGCGGCGTCCGCATCGAGAGCCTTGCCGAGCCGGAAGCCATCGTATTCATCGCAGACGCGCGTCCCGACGAGTCGCCGGAAGACGTTGGCACAGCCGAGCGACACAGCGATGCCTGGCCACTGATCAGCCTGGCCGAGGAACGCCATGGCGACGGCTACAACGCGTTGTACCTGGGCGGGGCCGCACGTTGGCAGGCCAACGTGCCAAACCACCGGGATTGGACCTGTCGCAAGACCAAGCTGCACGACTGCAAAGCCGAGGGACAGAACCATGAGCACTGATGGCACCCGCGAGGCAAAGAGAACTATGGACCCCGAACCCCGTCGTCCGGTCAGGTTTACGCTGATCGAACTCCTTGTCGTGATCGCGATCATCGCGATCCTGGCCGGCATACTCCTGCCCGTCTTGGCTACGGCACGGGAACGCGGCCGGCGTGCGGCGTGCCTTAACAACCTGGACCAGATCGGCACAGCCGTGAAGATGTACTCCTCGGATAACGACGAGTGGACGCCGGGCAACTACTACCTCCTGGCCGACCACGGACTCATGCCCGAGGTGTTCCTGTGCCCGAGCGACAAGGATGTGGTGATCGCACCGTCGATGGACAGGACGACATTTCTGAGGCAGAACTGCAGCTACCAGCTTGTGGTCTACAAACACGCCGGAACCGGGGGGTGATGGGGCACACCCCGGTACGGCAGGTTGTCGGACCAATCAGATCCCGAGATGATGTTGGCATGTGACGAGAATGGCGCGCAGAGCGTGTGGGACGGGGCAGGCGATTCGTTTGGGGGGAACCACAAGGGCCGCGGCGGACACGTCGTGAAGCTTGACACGTCAGCGGCTTGGTACGGGGAAGACAATTGGTCGGGGCAGGGGAAGCTCGATATACTGGGCGGAGTCACTCTCGGCGTCAGCAAGTGCCCGGACAATCTCGTCGATCGGTAACCCTCGCGCCGCCGTCATTGCCGCTGGGCGCCGGGAAGCTGTGCGGGGAAGTTGCCGAAAGAGCCGGGGAGCTTCCGCACGACAGTGTCAAACGTGTCGGAGGCGACCAGGCAGGAGCGTTCCCCAAAACGGGCGCTCAGCTCGGCCGGAACAGTGGACGGGACGGTATTGACGTCGAGTGGCTGGGATGCGACAGCGACGGCAATGACCCCTTTTGACATGGCGCTGCGGAGGAACTCCTGACGCGGCAGCGGCCCCGCGATGACGGCAAAGACCGGACTTGTGGTCGGTTGCCAGTTATCCGTCAGTAATACGTCGCAGTCTCGCGGCATCCCGATTGCGGAGACTACCACGTCGGTTCGCGGATGGCGCGCCAGCATGTCCTTCACCATGCTGAACGTGTACCACTCGTGTACGGGCGGGTACCAGTCTTTCATATCCCTTCCCGTCTTCTGTCGCATCGCTTCCCGAAGGCCCTCCGGGAAGTCCGGGTACGCGACTCCCACTACGCGCCCGCGGCTCCCAAGTCCGTCGGACAGGCCCCGCTTCAGGCAGCGCTCGAGACGATTGCTGTGTCCGCTCCATCCCGGCGGTTCCATGATGAGCAAGACGTCGACATCGGAGTGTTCCACTGCGAGAACCGCACCGACGACAGCCGCCGCCGTGCGCATTGTTCGCGCGTTCCCCGTGGAGTCCCACCAGTAGCTTCGTGCGACGGCAACGAGGGCCACGGCGACAACGACTGCCCCGGCCAACCGGAGCGTCCCTCCCAACGACCGCCGCGGGAAGCAGAGCGCCTGAAGACTCGTACCGGACGCATGTGTCGTGGGAAGTGTCTCGTCCGGGGCATCCGCCGCCGCTCCTGCCTGGTCCGGCTCCTCCGTCTTTGGTGGTGCGATCTTCGTCCGTGCCACCGACACAGGATGGTCCGGAACGGGCGCCGGGGTCGCTGTATCGGGGCCGGCAGGTGGCGGCTGAGGCGCGCGCCCCCGTCTGCGTTGCCCGGTTGCCGGGACCAGGCCTGACTTCGGACGAGCGGGCATCTGCGGGCGGGGGCGTGGCGGGACCACTTCGGGCTTCGATGGGACGGGACGATCGGGGCCAGCGACTGGCGGCGCCTCCTTCCCCATCGGTGGCGCGGGACCGTCCGGGCGCCATCGTGGTTGGCCACCTGTCGCATTTTGGTTGCCAGGCTGGTCGAACGGCAGCCCCTCTACCGCGCTTGCCCGGGCCCGGAAGCCACTGTTGTCCCAGACCTCGTCGTCCCCGGACAGTATTCCTGCGTATACAGCCTCGCGTAACGCGTGGAAGGGCAACGGACCAAACGCCTGTCCGTTGCGCACAAAGAACCACTGTCTACGCTCGTCACTCATGCAGCACTGACGCCACGAGAGCTGGCAGCTCCGCCAGCTCGCCCGGGAGAACGGTCCGCACGTTCAGGAGCACGCTGTCATCCCGGACCCGCCCGAACACTGACGGCATGGCGCGCCGAAGACCTCGAGCCAGGTCGGCCGCAGGAACACTGGGCGCACGAATGCGGACAGCTCTTGACGGGATGCCCTCATCGGGGGCAGAGCCGCTTCCCACATAGGCCAAGTCGTCGGCGACGTCCGCAAACACGTCCGCGGCATTGGTCAGAGACGTGCACAGCTCGGCTGCGGCCTTGGCCACGTCTGCCACCGGCGTCGACAGCATGCGGTAGAAGGGAATGGCTTCCCGGTGCGTGCCGTTGATGAAATGAACCAACGTCGCCTCCAGTCCGGCAACCGTGAGCTTGCCGACGCGGAACATGCGCGCGAACGGGTTCCTGCGAACACGGTCGATTGTGTCACCATCTCCACAGATGATTCCGGACTGCGGACCGGAGATCAGTTTATCGCCGCTGAAGCACACCACCGTAGCTCCCGCCGATATGGAATCCCGAACGAGCGGCTCATCCGGAACGCCGAACTCGGAAAGGGCAACCAGCGCCCCACTCCCCAAGTCATCGATCACCGGAATGCCGTGCCGACGTCCGAGCTCCGCGAGCTCGGAAATATCGGGCGTGCTCGAGAAGCCACGTATCCGGTAGTTGGATGTGTGGACGTGGATGATGGCGCCGGTGTTTTCGCCGATGGCATTCTCGTAGTCGCGCAGGTGTGTCTTGTTGGTGGTTCCCACTTCCCGGAGTATGGCCGAGCTCCGCTCCATGGTGTCCGGAAGGCGGAATGAGCCGCCGATCTCGATCAGTTGTCCCCGGCTGACGATCACCTCACGTCCTGCCGCCAACGTGTTCAGGATCAGCATTGTCGCGGCCGCGTTGTTGTTGACGACCGTGGCGGCCTGGCAACCGGTCAATTGCCTGAGCATGGTCTCGACCGTTGCTTCACGCAGGCAACGTTGCCCCGTATCGATGTCGGTCTGTAGCGCCGTGTAACCCGAGCTCGACGACAGGGCCGCGACGGCTTCCGCACAGAGGGGAGCGCGCCCGAGGCCCGTGTGAAGCAGAATCCCCGTGGCGTTGATCACCCGTCTGCTCTGCGGCCCGGCGACTCGGAGCAAACGTTGCCGCAGGTCGCGTGCAATCGCGTCCCCGGACGGGACGCACTGCAGCGAGTCCCCCAGCACGGCGCGACGAATCTCGTCGAGGAGTTGTCGCACTTCGAGCTTCACCATGCCTTCCCCGAATTCCGCGCAGAGATCGACGCCGGGTCTGCCGGACAGCAGCGCCGAGACCGACGGAATCTGCCGCAGGAGAATGGTATTGGTGTGTTGCATCGATTGCCCGTGTCGGGAAATGGCGGAGGCGTATGGGAATCGAACCCACCCGGGACTTGTCAGCCCCACAACAGTTTTGAAGACTGCGGGCGCCACCAGGCACCGACCGCCTCCTCACAGAAACCTTGTCTCGGACCTCGGCGAGGGCCTCGGCGAGGACACTATCAAAGAACGCTACCGGGAGCCCTGCTTGAGGGCCCCCTCTTTCACCCGGTTCCACAGCATCATCGTCTTGCAGCCGCCAAAGCCAATGGCGATAGCCGCCACTTCCTCCAGCTCTTCCGGGCTGATCCCCATTCTGAGGGCCTTGCCCACGTGGATCTCCGCGCACTCTTCGCACTGTACCCCCAAGGCCAGGGCGATCGCCACAAGCTCTTTGGTCACCACGTCAACGTGTCCGGGACGCAGAGACGTCCCGAGGAACTGCTGGAACATGCCCAGCGGGTCTGTGCTGGAGGCTACGGAGCCAGCACAACATCCACTCTCATCGGGCTCGCCGTTCTCGCTCACCGCTGTCTCCTCGTCTGCAGCGTCTGTCGAAGGTGTGACGATAGCACTTCCCTCGCCATCCGGCAACGTCCCGGCCTCGGAACGGCGCCGAACGATGATCGAAACCGTCGATCCGGCCACGATCCGGCCAATCGCCGCCGCGCACCCTATTCCCGCTGCATGCAGTTCGTCCAACATGCCTGCCGACCGCTCCGGGGGGACAGCGATGAGCAAGCCTCCGGAGGTCTGTGCGTCGAACATGATTGCCTTCATCGGCTCGGGGACATCGTCATCGAACTGGGTACGCTCGCCGCAGAAGTCGGCATTGCGCTCGTTGGCTCCGGAAACCATCTCTGCCTCGGCGCACTGCAACGCGCCGGGGAGAAGGGGAAGCCGATCGCACCACAGTTCGGCGGTCACGCCGCTCCCCATCGCCAGTTCACAAAGGTGCCCAAGCAGGCCGAACCCCGTCACGTCCGTGCAGGCGGTGGCCCCGAAGCGAAGCATGATTTCCGCCGCCGTCTTGTTCAGTGTACTCATCGAGACTATTGCAGCGTCCAGGCCTTCGGCCGGCGCCCGACCAAGTCGACCTGCAAACGACAGGATCCCCGTGCCCAGTGGCTTGGTGAGAACCAGTACGTCCCCGGCATGCGCGCCGGAGTTTGTCACCATCGCACCGGGCTCAACAACCCCCGTCACGGCAAATCCGAACTTCACCTCCTCGTCGTCGATGCTGTGCCCGCCGACCAACACAGTGCCGGCCTCCTTCAGGACGTCCATCCCCCCGCGCAGGATGCCTGCCATCACTTCGTGTGGCAGAGAATGAATGGGGAAGCCGATGACCGAGAGCGCCGTGATCGGGCGTCCCCCCATCGCGTAGACATCACTCAGCGAGTTGCAGCCCGCAATGCGGCCGAACACGTACGGATCATCCACTCCGGGGGTAAACACGTCCACCGTCTGTACGAGAGTCACGTCCGGGGTCAGTCGGAACACCCCCGCATCGTCGGCAGACGCCGTCCCCACCAACAGGCGTGAGTCCTCGACCGGGGGGAGCATGCCGAGTACCTGGCGCAGATCCTTCTGGGCGATCTTCCCCGCACACCCCGCGCTTCTGACGTAATCCGTGAGCCGGACGTTGCCTGTTGATGCAGGTGCATCACGTTCACCCGCGCACGTGCATACCCGTTTCTGCCGGAAGACCGGGCACGGGCAAGGCTTGCGAGGATCGCACACGCAATGCCCCAGCTTCATGGAGCGAGCCATGACTCGTTTCCGTCTCTCGGTCGGGTCCATCTCTGCCCACCAGGTTCCGCGTCACACACGATCGGCCGCTGCTCCGCCTGTTGGCGACGGTCGGCGGGCCGTCCGGGGTTTACACGGCCCTACTATAGATGTCCGAAGCGATCAGAGCAGCACCGATTGCGCCGGTCATCTCTGGTTGCGGGGCGGTCATCACCGGCTTGCCGAGGAGCCCCGACAGAGCGGCCGCCATGCCGGGAATGCGCGCCACTCCTCCCGTGAAAACAACAGGCTCCGGTACCGACCGTCCTGCCATCGAGAGAATGCGAGTCGCGATCGACGTCTGAATACCGGCAACAATGTCTTCGCGTGGTGTACCACCGGCCAGCAGCCCGACGATCTCGGTCTCGGCAAACACCACACACATGCTGCTGATGACGGCCGGCTCACGGCTGCGCTCGGCTTCCGCTCCGAGCTCTGCAAGAGACAGGTCGAGGCGGCGAGCGGCTACTTCGAGGAAACACCCCGTGCCGGCCGCACAGCGATCGTTCATGGAGAAATCCTGGACCATTCCCGCTTCGTCCAGCTTGATGAGCTTGCTGTCCTGGCCGCCAATATCGATCACTGTACGCGCCTCCGGCACCACATGACGAACCCCTCGGGCGTGACAGGAGATCTCGGTCACGGCAGAGCCGGCGAAGGCGATCCCGTGCCTCCCATAGCCGGTCGCCACCACGCTTCCCACAGCCCGGGGATTGAGCCCGATCCCGGCGCATACCTCTTCGAACAGTTCCCGGGCAAGCCGCTCCTGCTGAATG
>JGI10211J34971_10004576_pt1 | contig 10970 bp, 7 predicted proteins | sample Etolagsediment_FD_34971 | JGI IMG/M metagenome (IMG submission 34971)
TATAACCGTAAGCTCCTCTCTGTCTTGTGTAAAGCGGCAGCCGATAGCCTGCAACTCTTTCTCCGTATAGTCACGGGGTTGAAAGACTGCATCGTCGGGGCGGTGCTGACCGTTCAAACCTTCGGTGATTACGCGAGGTGGCATCCGCATATTCATGCCATAGTTGCAGACGGGCTCTTTCGTCGCAACGGCGTCTTTTACGTAATGCCAAAGACTGGCTTGAAGCCACTGGCAGAATTGTTCAGAGCCAGTCTTCTGAAGCTGTTGGTAAAGGAAGGGGTGATAAATGACTCCTTTGTTACCATGCTGATGAAATGGAAACATACCTCCGGCTTTAATGTCGATAACTCCGTCCGTATAGCAAGGGAAGACGAGAAGGGCATAACGGCCCTGGCCCAGTACATCATCCGCAACCCTTTTTCTCTGGACAAGCTCAGCTACAACCAGAAAACGGACATGGTGGTCTACAAATCGAAGATGACCCACGGAAAAAATAAAAAGAACTTCTCCATCAGCACGGCAGTTGAGTTTATCGCAGATATTACCCAGCACATCCCCGAAAAGAGTTTCCAGCTTGTTCGCTATTACGGTTGGTATTCCAACCGGATGCGGGGAGAACGGAGGAAGCTGGAGGAGGGGAGTTGTGCCGAGAAACAGGAGAAAGAAACGGTAGACATCAGCAAGTTGACGATGATTGACGTGACAGATTATAAGCCGCGGAGAATCCCTCCTCCACTCTGGCGGGAGTGCACCCCAAGGGCATTTGCTTCGCGGGCACATAAAGAAAGTGTGGGAGGTTGACCCGCTGATCTGTCCGCATTGTCAGGCGGAAATGAAGATAATCAGCTTTATAGTCGAACGGAAGGTAGTCCACAAAATCCTGACCCACTTGAAGCTATGGCCTGTAAACAATATTCGCGGCTCACCTTCTCGGCCTGGTAAGTTAGGAGTATCCTCAACTCACCCCGGACAGGAGAAACAATATGAACCCGTCGACGACGGCTGGCCCGGTTATGATGAGCCGGTTTACGGCAGCGATTGATGTCGGTGATGATCTAAAAGGACACCTCTGTGCGTTGTGGCAGGCAGTGGGAGAAACTCTGTGGAAATACAATAATCTAATGGAATATTGGATGAACCCTTGGAATGATTTTTTGATGTTGCTGTTTTGAATGGAATATTGTAGCTTTTTCTTTATGGTTTGGGTGGAAATCTGAGTAGCTTGTGTTGTTGCCATCCACTCTGCAGGAGCTTGCGGAGGTGGAAGACCACAAAAACCACTTGGTAGTATTATCTTCAGCTTATTTTGGAGTGCAATTTAAGTGGGTGNAGGCTTGTTTTTCCCCTTGGTACTTTCCTAATGGAAAGCGAATTCTTATCACTCGGAATTGAGGCGTTTGATGCATGAAGTGACAATTGCGGCGATCGGTCCAATTACTGCGAAGACAGTAACAGATAATGGGCTCCACGTCGACATACAGCCGGAATCACATACGATTCCTGAGTTGGTTCACGAAATTGTGGAGTTTTACTCAAATAAATAACGATTCTGGCAGATTGCTTTTGAATAGGAGTGTGAGATGAGTTTTTGGCACAGGCCACAAACTCTGCGCCCACGTCTATTTACTCCTGCGACCGAATAGATTCACCGGTCGCAGGATGTTGTATCTTTCCCTACTGACCGCGAATAAGATCGAGCAGATCTTCGCTGGTCATTTTGGCGCTCATATCAGATCCTTCCAGCAGACTTCCCGCTAGATCCCGTTTCTCCTGGTGCAGTTTTACAATCTTTTCTTCAATGGTATTTTTGCAGACCAGTCTGTAGATAGTTACAGGTCTTTTCTGGCCGATCCGATGAGCGCGATCCGAGGCCTGATCTTCAACGGCAGGGTTCCACCACGGATCCATATGGATAACGTAATCAGCTGCTGTCAGGTTTAAACCAAGTCCTCCAGCCTTGAGGCTGATAAGGAAGAGATCACCTTCACCTGCCTGGAACCTCTCAACTTCCTGTTTACGTTTTGGGCTGCTGGTAGAGCCATCAAGGTATCGGTAGTTGATTCCTTTAGCGTCAAGGTGTTCGCGCAGGATTGTCAGGTGTCCTTATTGAAGCCGAGATGATCCTCCAGTTTTTGCCAGAATTCAGGCTGTTCTTTGGCATAGCCTATTTCTTCAGCGCAAACGATTTGATCAAAATGTGATCCCAGTGCGGTTTTCTCCATCTTGATATGCAGCGTTTTTGAATGAGCATTGGTGACGAGATAGATTTTTTTGCCGATCTTCCGAGTATAGTCTAGAAAATCTGTAACATAGGGATGAACCTTGATAAGGTGGTCGACCTTGCATTTCAGCTCAGGAATATCAAGATCAAGCTGTTCAGACCAATAATCAAGGTCACACCATTGCAGGGTGCTTTCCACCTTCTGGTATCGCTGAAGAAGGACTTTCCGTGCTTCCTCCTCGGAAAGGCCGTTGTTTTGTGCAAAGATCTTCGGGATATATTCTTCCCAGAAATGATCATCAAAATATTTGTCCAGCAGGGTTCCATCCATATCAAGAAGGACGGTATCTATCTGGGACCAGGAAAAACTCGGGTGTATCTGCGCATGTGTCATATGAATCTCTTTTATTGTCTCAGTCCACTCAGTTCCGTTAATATTTGTCGTAACACAGTAAACAGTCGTTCCGATGAGTCAATGCTGGCCGGGATAATTAACCTTCCATCGGGAGTGAGTCTTCGTGGTGGGGCCTTTCTCTTTTTACTGCCATTTTGGAGGTAGGCAAGAAGATTTCTGGGATCGAGAGGAGTGTTTTCTGTGAATGAGAATACAAAGGTATCCTTCCCCTTCTCGAGTTTACTGACCCCCAGCAGGGCCAGTTCTTTTTTGAGTGCTACAATCTTGAAAAGATTATGTGTTTCTTCGGGAACCGGCCCGTAACGGTCATCAAGTTCCTCAAGCAGATCATCATACATGCTGGTCTCGGCCATCGAGAGTGCAGATATACGGCGATAGGCGACGTAGCGCTGGCTGATGTCCGGGATGTAGTTCTCGGGTATATAGGCGGATATTTGAAGGTTGATTTCTGCCTCTACCGTGTCATCTGAAATAGCGGTATCGCCACCAGTTGCTGCACGAGCCTTCATGTCAGCGACGGTTTTCTGCAGAAGGTCAAGATAGAGATCATAGCCTATGGCCGTTATGTGCCCGGATTGGGACACCCCGAGCAGATTGCCGCCTCCACGGATCTGCAGGTCACTCATGGCAAGTTTAAACCCGCCACCAAGCTCATTAGATTCCATCAGGGCCCGTAGTCTGTCTTTCGAGTCTTTGCTCAAATTATCCAGTGATGGAACGAGTAAATAGGCAAACGCCTGGGAAGATGACCTGCCAACCCGGCCACGTAACTGGTAAATTTCGGCAAGGCCAAGGGTGTCTGCACGGTTAATAATCATGGTGTTTGCAGATGGTATATCCAGGCCTGATTCGATAATTGTTGTCGCCACCAGAACATCGATCTCGCGGTTTACAAATCGAACCATAATTTCTTCAAGTTCTTTGCCGTTCATCTGGCCATGTGCCACAGCAATACGGGCCTCGGGGACAAGTTCCTGCACCTTGCTTGCCATCCTGTAAATGGATTTCACCCGGTTGTGAACAAAAAAGACCTGTCCTCCACGGCGTAGCTCCTTCAAGACAGCCTCTTTGATAACCAGGTCGTCATAGCGTGCGACAAAGGTTTTTACGGGCCTTCTATGTTCTGGCGGACTTGAAATGACAGAGAGATCACGGATGGAGAGGAGTGACATCTGCAAGGTTCTTGGAATTGGTGTGGCTGTGAGGGTGAGAATATCCACCTCGGATTTTATTCGTTTTATTTTTTCCTTATGGCTAACGCCAAAGCGGTGTTCTTCGTCAATTATAAGGAGACCAAGTTCCCGATAGTTGACATCCTTGGAGAGGAGCCGATGGGTTCCTATGATAATATCAATTTCACCGGTTGCAAGTTCCTTGATGATCCGTTTCTGTTGAGCCGCAGTACGAAAGCGGTTAATACATTCCACTGTAACCGGAAACCCCTGCATTCTTTCCCTGAAGGTTTTGGCGTGCTGTTCGGCAAGCACCGTAGTGGGGACAAGAATGGCGACCTGTGCCCCATCTTCAACAACCTTGAAGGCAGCTCGTACTGCAACCTCTGTCTTGCCATAACCAACGTCGCCACATACAAGGCGGTCCATGGGTTGGTCGCTGGTGAGGTCACTTATGACATCGGTAATGGCTTTGTCCTGGCCGACGGTTTCATCAAAGGGGAAGGATTCTTCCAGTTCGTGGTAGAGTTCTCCTGGAGGAGAGAACCGTCTCCCTTCACGGAGTTCACGCCTGGCATAGATTTCAAGAAGTTCCTCAGCAACTTTCCATACTTCTTCCTTCACCTTAGCCTTGGCAGCGCGCCATGATGCGGTACCAAGCTTGTCAATACGCGGTGTTTTGTCTGAAAGCCCTTCGTAGCGACTGATGAGATTAAGGCGGTCAACGGGAAGATAGAGTTTGTCACCATCCCGATATTCAATGCACATGTAATCATTGACCACTCCCTGCATGGTAAGCGTTGCCATACCAAGATAGAGGCCGAGGCCATGGTCACGATGGACAACCACATCACCGTCGTGGAGTTCGGCAAAACGGATGGACTCGCCAAGTTTTTCCTTTGTCTTCTTTTTGTTGCCAATACGCATTTCCCCGAAAAGTTCACTTTCGGAGAGGAAGTGTATCGGGGGAGTGGTAAGGGAAAAGCCTTCACTTAGAGGCTGATCACAGAGGTAGAGGATGTCACAACCCGCGGTCTTTGAGATTGTCTTCAGGTCTATAGGACTTTCAAGAAGTTCGATAGTGTGTTGATGTCTTTCAAGCAGATCCGCAAGCGTTTTAGTTTGACGCAGGGAGCGACAGCAGAGAACAACCGTGTCACCCTGATTTTGCCAGGAATGAATCTGGTCGGAAAGTGGCGGCACCAGTCCACGTTCCTTGCGTTGCAGGCTGATATCCTGTTTTAGAATCTGGTGATTTGTGGCAGTTAGAGTGTGAAAATTGTTGAGGCCCGTGGTGGTAGAACAGTGAAGATTTGCAAAAGAGGCCATCTTTTCCCTGGTTTCTTCAGGAGGAAGAAAGATCTGGTTTGGATCAAGCGCAGGGGTATGTAAGGATTTTGCCTCTTCATAATTGTTGTTGATCCGTTCCTGAACCACGGCACGGGCCTGCTCCTCCATTTCAGGGGAAAAATGAATTAAGCATGTGTCCTTGGGAAGAAAGTCAAAGAGGCTGCTGACAGACTCAGTGTCGGGATAGAAAACAGGCAGAAAAAATTCCATACCTGGAAAGCGCATAGCCGAAGCGATCCGATCTCGGATCTTCAGACTTTCGTCGCTTCCCCAGGCAAGTCTGCTACTTTCTTTATCGAAAGTATTCAGAATCTGTTTCATCCTGGCAGAAGAGGGGGATGGATAACTGATATCACTGGCCGGAAGGATAATGGCTTCATCTATTTCACAGATGGAGCGTTGACTGATTGGATTGAAACCACGGAGTGATTCAATGGTGTCACCAAAGAAGTCAAGGCGTATTGGGGATGTGTGAATTTCCTGGCCTGCCTGAAACGAAGGCGGGAAAATATCAATTATTCCTCCACGGATGGAATAGTCTCCGACGCTTTGAACGAGATTAACCTGTTCGTATCCGAGATTATTCAGTTTTCGAAAAAGATCATCCCGGTCACATTCTTCACCAGAGAGAAGGAGTTCGGCATGAGCGAACAGAAATTTCGCGGGCATTGTACGCCGCATCAAGGCTTCTGCTGAAACCACAAGAATGGAGTGTTTTTTTGCAACGGTCTCATGAAGACGGTACAGGGTTGATAATCTGGCCGCAGTGGTAAGCGGATCAGGTGAGAGTGGTGTGTAGGCGGGGATTTCGTAGCCGGGATAGGTGAGGACAGAACGGTTTGTGAAGAGTTTCAGATCCTCCTCAACCTGGACAACCATCTCCTCGTCGGGAACGATACAGCAGCATGTTTGCATTTCAGCTTGCAGTGCTGCAAGAAGAATTTTGGAGTTGCCACGCAGTGATGAACATGTGAGGGCAGTGCTACAAGGGATCGGGCCTGTTGAAAATGGAGTATGCATGAGGGGTAAATAAAATTGCCGGCTGCATGGAGTGCATGCAGTCGGCAAAAAGAAAAAAATATGTGAAGGTACTTTTTACCCGCAAGGGGGATTGTACAGAGTACCGGTTTACTTTTTGTGTACCGGTCTTAGAAGGAGCCACCAATGGAGAAATCCCATACGGTGGTATCTTCATCAGGCTCGGGGTCGAGATTGTACCCCCAGACCAGTCGCAGAGGACCCATGGGAGATAACCAGCGGAATTCAATCCCTGTTCCCTTGTTGTAACTATCAAGATTCCAGTCTTCGTCATCGGCTACAACTTTACCGGCGTCAAGGAAGATTACACCTTGGACACCTGCCTCGGGCAGGAGAGGGAATATGTATTCAATATTGGTGTACCACATCTTGTCACCACCAATACGGTCTCCGGTCTCCGGATCAATGGGACTTGCTTTTCCGTATTCATATCCTCGAATGGTGTTGATGCCACCAAGGTAAAAACGTTCGTAAACCGGTAGTTTTCCAGTCTCGTTTTCCCATATCTGGCCTGCTGCCGCCTTAAAGTGAAAGACTGTGGTCCATGGCATGGGAAAATACCAGCTGGTAAAGGCTTCAAGCTTGGTGAATTCAGCATCACCACCAAAAGGACCTCCAGCATATTTAACCGTAATAGAGTTTTCTGACCCTCTGCTGGCCCCGTTTATCCGGTCACGGGTATCACGAATCAGTCCAAATTTCACAGCACTGGTTACATTGATGTCCATGGAGTCGACGATGATCTGGGATGCAAATTCAGACACATTGGAAAGTGTGGTGTCAGTATAGCTGTAGCTTCCATAGCCGCGCCATCTTTCAAAAAGTGGATATCCGAAACGAAGGGCACCTCCTCTTGAGTCCTTGTCGTAGTCGTCGTACTCCCGGAACCAGTTGAAAATGTCCGCACCTACCGAGAGATCAGAATCACGGAGATGAGGGTTGGTATAACTCAGATTGTAGCGGTTTGAGTTACCACTGATGTTGGCAGCAAGTGAAAGCCTGTCACCTCGGCCAAGGAAGTTGTTTTCTGAAATCTCACCCATAAGCATGAGTGAATCGACAGAACTGTATCCGGCGCCGATACTGAACTGTCCAGTGGATTTTTCCTTAACATTTACTGTAACGTTCATCTTTGACGGGTCAAGGGCTGGTTCCGGAACAATATTAACCTCTTCAAAAAAATCAAGACGCTGTAGGCGCTGGGTACTGATCCGGATGGCTTTAGAATCAAAAACGCCACCTTCTGCAATTTTTAGCTCACGGCGGATAACATTGTCACGGGTACGGCTGTTACCCTTAATTGCAACTCGCTGGATATAAACAAGGTCACCTTTTTTTATATCAATAACTACATCGACCCTGGCACCGGTTGCTGAACGATTGGTCTTTGGTCGAATATCTGCAAAGGCAAAGCCCTGTTCAGAATAAAAATCTGTTAGTTTAAGGATGTCTTCGCGCAGAATCTGGCGGTTGATGAATTCCTCATTTTGAATTGTCAGGAGGCTGCGTAATTCCTGCTGGTCTGCGATCAGGTCACCTTTGAATGATACGGTTCCAACTCTGTAGCGGGGGCCTTCTTCTATGGTGAATGTGATATATAACCAGTCATCTTCCTGGGTAACTGTTGGATTACCTATCTTTACTTCGAGGAAACCCTGGTTGTTATAGAAGGATCCAAGTCTGGCCACGTCTTGAGCTAGCATCTGCTGCTTCATCAGTCCTGTCTCGGTGAGCCAGGAAAGCCAGTTTTTGGTACCCGACTCAATGACATCTTCAAGGTCATCGTCGTCGAAGCTCTTATTGCCGATAAAGTTGATTTCTTTAATATAGATTTTGTCACCCTCGACAATCACGTAGCGGAGTTCAGCATGTTCGTCATCGGGGTAGCTGATATGGGCAGTAACACTGGTATTGTAATAGCCTTTCGATTTGTAGAGAGCTTTTATGGCGTCAGCCCCGTTATTGATCTTGTTTGAGTTAAGGATTGTATTTACGCCGATATTTGCAGCTTCAGACACTTCGATCTCTGTGAGAGCATCGAGTCCTGAATATTCGATACTTCGGATTATGGGTTTCTCCGTTACTTCAAAGGTAACGACCTTTCCTGCTTCGCTTTCTTCCACTTCGATACGAACGTCTTCAAAGTAACCCATTTTGAAAATGGCTTTCAAGTCTTCCCGTAGAGTGGTTGGATTGTAAAAATCCCCTGATTTTGTTTTGATTTTGCGGGAAATGGCTCCGGAGTCAATACGTTTGTTGCCGCTGGGGGTAATGGTTGCAATAATGAAATCTCTTTCAGTGTAGGAGATGACCTCTCCTATTACTTCTGAGAGAGTGCCGCCAAGATTTTCCATGGATTCGCCATGGCGGTAATAGTACTTTGGGGAACCGGGCGAGAGAAGGTCAAAAATCTTGTAGTCAATACTGATCTGTTCTCCAATGACAGTGAGACTTCCAACGGCCACATAGTCGAGCCCCGTGGTTGCTGCAATTTTCTGGAGACTCTTGGCTTCGGGGGGCCAGACTCCGGCGTAACTGACAAGTTTTTCCGCCTCTTCCCGTGACATCATTGTAAAAGAAGTTGGGAAAAGAGCATTGGCAAGCGCACTGTCGGTTTGGTCAGCAATGGCCTGTTGATCGGTAGGACTGTTAATTTTAAGTGGCAGGTAGGTTGTGTTTTGTTCAATTGCTGTTGCAAGTCCCGGAAAGAGAAGACACAACGAGGCAAGAAAGACGAGCAACAAGCTGCCTTGTTTATATTTCTGTTTGGTGAATGGGTCGGAAGAGGCGATGACTTTTCTGCTGTGGCTCATGTGTTGTCCTGTTTCTCTATAAGGAAATGATTTGTCTTGTGGGCAGGAAGCCTGTCCGCATTTCATAACATTCTCAGGTGTGACTGAACTGAAGAAAACCGATTACTATTTTAAAAATTTCATACTATGCCATGTTTAGTCTTTTTTGCAAAGGGCACAAAGCTATAAAGAGGGAAAAAGAACAGGATCCTTTGGTTATGTTTGCTGGTGGATTTTTTTATTTCATCAATGGATACGGAGTTCAGTGAATGGTGTAGTGGAATCCTGATGAACACTCTCAAGGAGATCCGCCGGTGATTGCTCAAAATCATGTGACATTGTATCCGGGCCAAGGACTTCCTCATTAAAAGTAGAAATCATATTCTCATGTGTCCAGCGGGTGAGATAGTAGACAACTAGTTCGGGAAGTTTTGTGTAAATGGTTTCCGTTGGGAATGGGTCAACAAAACTTGAGTCTTGAAGCTTTTGGGCTGACAATGTTTGCGTCTTGTAGAAACTTTCAAGAAACATGAGCTCCGGGGGGAGACCGCCATTAATGCCGATTCGTGACAGGCCTTTAAGGAGAAACTCCAGCATTTTTTTGCCAAATTTAGCCATGGAGTAGGGCACATAAATCTCTCTTGGACTTTTGAGTTCAAGAAATGAGCGAATGGTGAGGATAAGATCGGCAAGTTCCACTGGATGTTTGTCAACAAAGTGATAGGTCTGGCCACTGAATTCCTTGCGATTTATCAGAATATGATGGATGAAATAGGGGAACTTGTTGGCATTGGAATAGGAATGCATGATTTTCTTTTTTGTGAACATGACAGGCATGGACTCATCGGCGATGGAAAAAAAGAGGCGATGGAATCCCTGGGTTTTGTGGTCGTGTTCTCCGTACACAATAGCTAAGCGAACGCAGGTGTAATCAAGGCCTACGGTGTTATACATATGGCGAAGTGTTGCCTCGGCCATGAGTTTTGACTTTGCATAATTATTAAGCTTTGGTTCAATTGGCAGTGAATCTGTTTCTGTGAGGTTTTCACCATTTGGCAGGGTGGCGGCTGAACTGATATGAATATAGGGGATTTTAAGGGCTGCTGCAGCTCGGGCAAGATTCAGGGCGCCTATATAATTGACTTCAAGTGACAGTTGGGAATCCGCGCCTATATTGGCTATAGCTGTGTTGATTACAAAATCGGGTTTTACACGTTTTAGGTAATCCTTGATATCGACGGAATTTCTAATGGAGAGTTTTTTACTACTTGGTGCGCGCAACTCTATGGTGTCAGGGGTTCTGGTTTTAAAGTAATGGGCCAGAGTACCACCAATAAGTCCAGATCCGCCAATGAGGACGCCTAGAAGTTTTTTGTGTGAGGGGTTGTCCTGTGTCACTGTGAAAGTATATTTACCCCTTAAGGAGGTACTAAACTGAGTACCGGTTTAATTGCCATTTACCGGTGTTTGAATTTGTGCAAGGTACGATCTTTCATTTCCTGATGCATTGGTTTTACGTATTACCACGAATTTTTTGAAAGGTCATCTTTTTGCTACTGGTTCGAATGAAAAAAAGTTATATTTTTTTGTGAAGTTACCAGAATAAATGGGAAAAACAGAGTATAAAACCTTCTTTTTTTCTTGATTATGCCTGGGCTGTCCGATCTCCATACTGACTGCAAAAAATATTTTGTGTACCCCCGTTTAGCTACGATGGCCATTTCTATTGCCAGGAGCCTGTCTGTATTTTTCTACAAGACCTAAGTGAAATGGTATAGAATTTGATGCACTAAGGAGCAGTAAGTGAGGGCATGGCAGGTTTGGGATGTGTTCTGAACTTTGCTGCCAGATAGTGGGATTTTATGAAAAAAGTGGTTTACTCTTTTACTGGAGTTTGGAGTTTCATGTTGACGTGACCCAAGATTCAGATCAGATCACACTAACTTGAAAACAATTAAAACTTAACTAAATATTACAAATAA
>JGI10211J34971_10004577_pt1 | contig 10970 bp, 11 predicted proteins | sample Etolagsediment_FD_34971 | JGI IMG/M metagenome (IMG submission 34971)
CTGCCATTCCTGCATTTGCTGATCTCCAATTTTTCCAAAATTCCCTGGGTCACGAAGATCAAAACCTGCGGCTTCCTCAAAAGCGGATACATAGTTAACATAGCCAATAGCTGCTTGAACTGGATAGAGATCTCCTCGAGAGGGGAGCACCTCCAGGCGCAGGGAGGCTTCCGCCTGATCGGCGTAGGATTCAGTTCCCCAAACACTGGCCTCAACGGTGAGTAGCCAGAGTGACGCCCCCAGATTCAGTTGGCGAATATGACTGGTCTCCGGATCCCAGCGGCCACTGGCATGAATAAAGGATTCTGGTGATTTTGCCGTGGGGACATCGACGGCCAGATATCTTGGCTTAAGAGCAAGGAAGGCTGCATATCGACTTTTAATGAGATTCATGCGGTCCTGTTCCTGGCGAATCTTGGCTTCCTCCATCTTCAGAATGGCATCCAGGGAATCGATGACGGCCTGTTTGCGGCCCAGGGCCAGACTATCCATGGTCAATTTATGGCGCAGAGAATCAGCTCGCATGGCTTCAGCTGCCTGATGGGCCATTTCCTGTTTGCGGATGGTGGCTTCCAGGGCGATCTGGATCTCTTCGGTCACCAGCTTGTGATAGGACTTTTTAGGGATTTGAATCAGACTGAAATAGACTGAATCAGCACTCATGTAGCGATCAGTAATCACCACAGAATGCAGGGTCATGTCGGTTGCAACCAGTGATTCAAAACTATAATTCTCTTCCAGCCGATCCTTGTTTTCCCTGATCTGCTGAGTGGCGATGCTCTTGACCTTCACCGCTACATGCTGGGCAAATTTTAGACGGGCCTGGTCATCGGCAGCCTCCTGAGAGACCGCTGATCTTCCAATCCCATAATATACCGAATCTGGGGCCATATAGGCGGCTGCATGCCATTTGGCCGGCTCGCCCTGAATAGCCGCCACCGCTTCTTTCTCAATTTCGCCAAAGATTTCATCCAGATCGAAGGGTCGACCTAAAACGTCTCGATCAAATTTTACGCTATCCTGGCCATCGTTCGCAAATGCGAAACAAACCATGATCAAGATCGGGATAAATGGAAGGAATCTTTTAATGCTGAACTCCTCTTTTAAGATGGCAGTATTCTAGTATTTGCCAGTATTCATTACAAGTCTTGAATGGCCCGGTCACCCCTAATGATGATCATGTTGCGCAACGTCACATCCATGATCCATGGCTGTGTAAAGCGACTCTGGAATAGCGGAAGGTCTACTCTATTCTTCATTGCGGTGGGCGGGTGCACATGTTATGATTGTGGGCTCTATCGAATGAACGGTATAGGCAAGCTTAGAAAGGATGCCCGTTGTGTCAAAAGGCGTAACAAAACAGAGTGAAGATTTTTCAAAATGGTATACCGATGTGGTCAGACAAGCCAAGTTGGCAGATTATGGTCCGGTGAAAGGGACCATGGTCATCCGACCATATGGTTACGCCATTTGGGAAAATTTCCAGGGCATTCTTGATCGTTTATTCAAGGAAACAGGCCATGTAAATGCCTATTTCCCCATGTTTATCCCTGAGCATTTCCTGAAGAAGGAAGCGGAGCACGTTGAGGGCTTTGCCCCTGAAGTTGCGGTGGTAACCCATGCCGGCGGTAAAGAACTTGAGGAACCCCTGGTGGTCCGTCCCACTTCTGAGACCATCATCTGGCACATGTACAAGAAATGGATCTCCTCTTACCGGGATCTGCCTCTGCTGATCAATCAATGGGCCAATGTGGTCCGCTGGGAAATGCGCACGCGATTGTTCCTGAGAACCACTGAGTTCCTGTGGCAGGAGGGGCACACGGCACACGCCACATCTGAGGAAGCAGAAGAGGAAACCCTTAAAATGCTGGAGGTCTACCGCACCTTTGCTGAAGACTATATGGCCATGCCGGTTATCACTGGGAAGAAAACCGAGTCTGAGAAATTTGCCGGTGCGGTGAATACCTATTCCATTGAAGCTATGATGCGCGATACCAAGGCCCTTCAGGCAGGCACCAGCCATTATCTGGGTCAGAACTTTGCCAAGGCCTTTGAAGTGACCTTTCAGAACAGCGATAACCAGGAAGAGTTCGTCTATGCCACGAGCTGGGGCGTCAGCACCAGACTTGTAGGTGGTTTGATCATGTCTCATGGTGATGACAAAGGATTGATCCTGCCTCCCAAGGTCGCCCCCTATCAAGTTGTGATCATTCCCATCTTTCGTGGAGAAACCAGAGACCTGGTCATGGGCAAAGTGGATGGCCTTGTGGCTAACCTTAAATCAGCCGGTGTCCGGGTTCATGTGGATGATGACGAAAAGGCGTCACCAGGATTCAAATTCAATGAGTGGGAGATGTGCGGTGTTCCCATGAGAGTTGAGCTGGGTCCCAAGGATATTGAGAAGGGACAAGCTGTTGTGGTCATCCGCCATTCAGGCGTCAAACATTTTGTCAAGCTGGATGAGCTTGTTGAGTTCCTCAGTGGGCAGGTCGTCACGGTTCAGGATGAACTCTTTCAGCGGGCTCTGGATTTCCGGGAAGCCAATACCCATCGGGTGCATACCTGGGATGAGTTCACGGATGTTCTTGAAACCAAGGGTGGCTTTATCAAAGCATACTGGAATGGTTCAGCTGAGGTGGAGGAGAAGATCAAGGAAGAAACCAAGGCCACCATTCGCTGCATCCCCTTTGATCAGCCTTCCGAATCAGGCAAATGTGTCTACACGGGAGAACCCAGCGATCAGCTGGTGATCTTTGCCAAGGCGTATTAAATCAGCCGTGGAGGTTGAGCTCGTCGAAACCTCCAACATGTTAACCTAGAACTTCTGGCTGGCGTAAAGAAAGTCAAATAAAAAGCCCCTGTCCATGGACGGGGGCTTTTTATTATGAATGATGGTGCGATGACTTAGTGTAGACCACCCTCAACACCAAACAGGTTGTGAGGCTGTACGCTAAAGGCATCATTAAAGAGGACCACAACCAGAACCATGAAGATGATGTATCCCAGCACGATCAGGTATTGTTTTCCGCTAATCTTTTGAATCTCGTGCCGATCCTTGACCTCACATACTTCCCCGGGACAATACTGAGCTTTCTCCTTGTAGATCAGGGAGTAAAATTTACAGCCCAGGCAGATCCCGAAAACGGATTCAAAAAACAGAAAGATCAGGCAAACAAAACAGATCAGACCGGTAATGGGCGAAAAGGAATTCACCAGCACAATCAGAATAAACATGGTCAGGGCCAGGACAACACCGATGTACCAGGCAAATTTCTTCTGCTGCGCACCCACATACTCAGGTGTTTGGTTGCGGACAATCCAGCGACCGATGATCAGGGTCGGGGAATACATGGGATTGATGAAGACACGAATAAGCATATCTGCCAGGAAAAAGACAACGGCGTATTTAAGCATTAAGAAATCGCCCTGTCCTCCGGCCCTGCCGATGGCAATGAACATCACCAGAAAAAGGATACCTGCCGCAGCACGGATCTCCCGTTCATTGAGAACCGGGATGCTGTAGCCCTCAACCTTTTCACCAAATCGAATCAATTTCTTCACCAACATCTCCTTTTTTCCTTGTTATATATAAAAGTTGCCATGGTTCAATACAGAATACCATGAAAGGTTCCCTCATCCAAGAGCAGTCTAGCTATTCGTGTCTCAATGATTCAATGGGATCAAGACCGGCCGCTTTGTAGGCTGGGTATATCCCGAAGACGATCCCAATGAATGAACAAACACCGAGACCGATGAAGACCCAATCGATGGGAACGACGGGTTCGACACTTTTCAATACCAGGGTCACCATATTCCCCACCCCAATACCAAGCGCTACACCGATGATGCCGCCGATCAGGGACAGAAACACGGCCTCCAGTAGAAACTGGAAGAGGATATTATTTCGGGTGGCCCCGATGGCCTTTCGCACCCCGATCTCCTTGATGCGCTCGCTAACGGAAACCAGCATGATGTTCATGATCCCAATACCGGCAACGACCAGCGCAATGACACTGACGGCCCCGGCAAAGAGTTTGATCCCTGCGGTAAATGATCCAAAGGTCTCGATCAGGGCATCGTTGGAGGTGACCTCAAAATCATTTTCCTCATCGGGTCCCAGACCACGGACAATGCGCATCTGATCGGTGACTTCGTCCTTGACCGCATTAAAACTTTCAGCATCCGGGGCTTTGATTGAAATGCCCAGGGATGTCCAATGGCTTCCGAAGTACTGGAGATATACGGTGATGGGGATGATCACAAAATTGTCCTGACTTTGGCCAAACATCTGACCCTTGCGGGCGATGGTTCCAATGACATCAAAGCCGATCCCGTTGATCATGACGGTCTGTTCAACAGGATCCTGATAAGGGAACAATTTGTCAATGACATCGCCACCCAGGAGCACCACCCTGCGATTGTACTCCACATCTTCAGGAATAAGATTTCGACCATAATCCAAGGTAAAGTTCAACGCTTCAAGACCGTACTCATCCACGCCTTGAACCCCAACATTTGGGTTGGTTTTTTCCTTTTTAAAACGAATGGTCTTCCCGCCGGTCCCGTCCTGAGCGCTCACAAATTCAGCACCCAACATGCGTTCCCTTAATTCCAGCGCCATGGGGTAGGTAATATTTGGCCGCTTCCAGTATTTTCTGCGGCTATTGTGATCACCCATCTGAATAACGGGTGATTTCTGGATAAAGATCACATCAGAGCCAAAGACATTGAGGCCGGAGTTGATGGATGATTCAAGGGTCCTGATGGCCGTCATCACGGCGATGATGGCAAACACACCAATGACGATACCCAGCAAGGTCAGGATGGATCGTAATAAATTGTCCTTGATGGCCTCCAGTGACATATGAAGGGCATCGGAAAGGGTTTTAAATGTGGTTCGGATGTACACTACTCGTACCTCAAGGCATCGATGGGATCCAGCTTGGCCCCTTTGCGGGCAGGCGCTAATCCTGCAAACAACCCAACCAATGCGGATAGGGCAATGGCACCAAATGCGATACCAAAGGACATGCTGGCCGGGAACAGGAACTTGCTGATAGCCAAACTGGCTGTGGTGGAGATCAGGAGCCCCACCAGGCCGCCCAGTGCTGTGATCACCATGGCCTCGATGAGGAATTGTCCCTGGATTTGACTCCGTGTCGCCCCCAAGGCCTTGCGTACGCCAATTTCCCGGGTCCTCTCCTTGACCGAAACGAACATGATGTTAGCGATTCCAATCCCGCCAACCAAAAGGGACAAGGCTGTGATCACCAAACCGGTGCCTCCAATCGCCATTTTAATGGTCTGATATTGTTGTCTGAAAGCATCCTGCTGGTTGACGGCAAAATTGTCTTTTTCACCAGGCTTTAGCCCTCGAAGCACACGAACCACTCCCCGGAGTTCTTCCCTGGCATCCTCAACCCGGTCCTCTGGCACCTTAACGGTGATCCGGCGCATGCCCCAGGGTCCATGAAAGATCTTATTGAAGGTTTCCATGGGAATGATGACCTGGGTGTCCTGAGAAAAGGCACCCATAAATTTTCCCATCTCGGCCATCACGCCAATGACCCGGAAGCGTTTTGATCCGGCAAAAATGGTTTTGTCAATGGGGTTTTCCAGAGGAAAAAGCGTCTTGGCAACCTCAGATCCCAACAGGATCACCTGTGCACCTGCGCGATCTTCTGATTCAGTAAAAAAGCGGCCAAATTCAACATCTACCGTTGATACTTCAGGGTAATTCGCAGACACACCATGAATAAAGATCCCCTCAGCGGATAGGTCCTTATAACTCAAGTTGGCGCCACGTCCTCGTTCTGTGGCAACCACAAGGGCATATTCAGATCGTTCCAGAATATCATCGGCCATATCCAATTCGATGCGCGGCCGGTTTCTCAGGGTCCACCAGTCTTCATCGCCAAACCAGGGCCATTTTTCAACATATAGATTTCCACGCCCCAGAAATTTCATACTCTCTTCAAACAACCCATCCACCCCGCTAATAAGGGTGGACATGAGTGAAACCGCGATGATACCGATAACAATGCCAGTCCCCGTGAGGATGGAGCGGGTCTTGTGAGCCCACAGTTCAGAGACGGCAATGCGCAGGTTTTCCCAGAAGAAACTTTTCACAAGACCAGCTTTCGTGTTTTAAAATTTTTCAAAGGAACGCTTTTTTCACTTGATACGAAATTCTCTACCTCGTCATCCCGAGCGGAGCCGAGGGATACAGATATGTGGGTACTGGAGTTCATACATTTACTGAGTTCATGGAGTTGATCCCACGCTTCATTGATGAGGGCCAATTTCTTCTTTCTACCCCAATGCTTAATCTGCTTTTCCAAAAGGATTGCATCCTGGATATCCATGACATCTGTATTCCACAAAAACTGGACGGGGCGTCTCCTCTTGGTGTAGCCAGGGTATCTGCCGGAGTGATGGTCTGCCAGCCGATTCTCCAAGTGACTGGTGACACCGGTGTAGAGAGAATCATCAGCGCACTTTAGGATGTATACGACACCTTGTTTCATGAGATTATCCCTCGACTCCGCTCGGGATGACGACCTCGACTCCGCTCGGGATGACGACCTCGACTCCGCTCGGGATGACGACCTCGACTCCGCTCTCGCAGGGCTGCGCCCCTGCAAGCCGCTCAGGATGACGGTTAAATGCAACTCTTGCATGCACGACGTAAGAAGCATCAACGATTTGAGTTGCCATATTTTCGAGTTCATCTGGAATTTGCATGTGCCGCATTCTTGGGTACTCGATCCACCAAATTTTTTATACTTAGCGTCTTGGTGTCTTCGCGGTTGAGGTTGTGTGGATCTAATATTTATCTAGTTACTGGGTACAACCGGGATATAAACAGTGAGACCAATACTAATCGTACTACTATTCATGTGAACTCCTTATCAACCTCTCGGTGTTTTTTCATCTGTTGCGATCTTACCATCCAACAATCTGATCACCCGATGGGCGTGGGCAGCAATGTCCTCTTCGTGGGTCACCAGAATGATGGTATTCCCCTGACGATGCAATTCATCAAAAAGGGCCATGATCTCCTCCCCTGTCTTTGAATCCAGGTTTCCCGTGGGTTCGTCTGCCAGAATAATGGCGGGGTCATTCACCAAAGCACGTGCGACGGCGACTCGCTGACGCTGGCCACCGGACAACTCGTTGGGTTTGTGATTTACTCTATCCCCAAGGCCAACCCGTTCCATGGCTTTCATGGCCAGCGCTTTCCGATTTCCAGCCTTTATCTCGCCGTTATAGATCAGGGGCAATTCCACATTCCTCAAGCTGGTCGATTTGGGGAGCAAATTGAAGGTTTGAAATACGAACCCGATCTTCTTGTTGCGGATCCGGGCCAGCTCATCATCGGTCATGGAGGCCACATTGATGCCATCCATGAAGAAGTCGCCGGATGTAGGGGTATCCAGACAACCTATCAAATTCATCAGGGTCGATTTTCCCGAGCCGGATGGGCCCATAATAGAGACATACTCATTCTGTTCAATTTTGAGTGAGACACCATCCAGGGCGCGCACTTCGGCATTTCCCATTTGATAGATTTTATACAGGTCTTTTACTTGGATGAGGGACATGTGTTATCCTTGTTTATCTCAGAGTAAAAACTTTTATTGTATTCCCAAGCGTAGTCGAGGGACGCGTGTTTACATCTACTCGCATTCTTGCATTTGCTGAGTTCGTGGAGCTGTTCCCATTCCTCGTATATCAATGCCAGCTTCTTCTTGCAGCTCCAGTGCTTTATTTGTTTTTCAAGGAGGATTGCATCCTGGATATCCATTACATCAGTATTCCACATTAGTTTGAGGGGGCATCTTCGCTTTGTGTATCCTGCGGATCTACCCGACTGGTGATCTGCCAATCGATTTTCCAAATTGCTGGTTACACCTGTATACAGTGACCCGTCAGCGCATTTAAGAATGTAGACAACACCTAGTTTCATAAGATTATCCCTCGACTCCGCTCGGGATGACGGCCTCGACTCCGCTCGGGATGACGGCCTCGACTCCGCTCGGGATGACGGCCTCGACTCCGCTCGGGATGACGGCCTCGACTCCGCTTTCTTGGCGGATCTGGGATGTAGTCGAGTACGCAGACAAGACATCAAAATGTGCTTTTTGCCACACGATCAGGTCTTCAAATCTTTTGGCCGGCTGACCCATTATAGTCTCAAAACTCCTAACTACTGTCTTCTGTCTTCTGACTACTTATCTTTTTCATCCGCATTGAATTTTTTTCGCTTGGTGATCTTGACCTGGTCCTTGTCATTTAAACCACGACTGATCTCTTTATATGGTCCAGTGACGATGATATCCCCAATTTCCAGACCTGAAACGATTTCAAAATCCCGATCGCCGATGATCCCCGTTTTAACCTCTCGCTGAACCACGTGTTTTCCCTTGCCCATGTCATCATCAAGAACAACAAAGACCACTTCCACAGGATCAAGGTCCTCATCGTCTTCGAAATTGAGACTGTCAACCCGGTTCTGTTCATTATTCTGTTTCTCAAACAACTGTTTTGGCTTGCGCATCGTAACACTTTGGATGGGAACGAACAGCACATCGTTCTTCACATCGGTTCTCACATCCACGGCAGCAGACATTCCAGGACGAATTTCCCTGGGTGGTGCCAGCAATTGGATATTGACCTGAAAGTTGGTGACCTGGTCCAAGCTGCCTGCATTCGTGTTCTGAGCGGAATGGGCGATCTCAGTTACCACGCCAAAGAACATGGTGTCTTGAAGTGCATCGATCTCAATCTCGGCCGTATCACCAAGGGCCACGTCAACTACATCATTTTCGTTCACTTCAACCAGAACTTCCATATCGTTCAGGTCTGCTATCACCATGATAATATCCTGGCTGAATGCAGAACCCAGAGCCATTTCACCCACCTCTTTATTCACCCGGGTCACGGTCCCGGACATGGGTGAATACATGATGGTTTTGTCGTAATTGTCCCTGGACTGGGTCAAAGCCGCCTGGGCTTGTTTCTTTGATGAAAGCGCCTGCTGGTAGCGCACCAAGGTGCTTTGGAATACCAGTTCGCTGATCATTTTCTTGTCAAACAGTTCTTTCTGCTGGTTCTTTTCCAGTTCAGCAAGAGAAAGTGAGGCGTTCGCCGATTCCAGAACCTGCTCAGCCCGTTCCACATCCGCCTGGTAGCGGGTGGCATCCAATTGAGCCAGAAATTGACCCTTTTTTACCCAATCGCCTTCTTTGACTGCCATCCTGACAACACGTCCGGCCACATCTGCACTGACAGCAACCTCCACAACAGGTTGGATCCTGCCAGAGGCGGCGACCTTGTGAACAACCTGGCCCCGTTCCACAGTTGATGTCTGAACATCCTTGGTATTGCCTTTTTCCTTATTGACTGCGAAATATCCCAGGGCCCCTAGAACGGCAATGACGACAAGGGCAATGATGATTTTTTTCTTGCTGGACATGATATCCTCTTAGCGTTTTCCCATGAGCTGGTGCAATCCAGCCTCTGCGATCTTCAAGTTGTATCTGGAGCGGATCAAATTGGATTTTGCATCTTCAAAACTGGCCGTGATCCTCAGGACATCCAGAATGGACAGAGAGCCGATCTTATACTGTTCCTGAGCCAGCAACAGATCCTGCTCGGAAGCATCCAGGATCAGTTGTGAAATTTCCACGGACTGTTTCAACGTTTTCATGCGTTCAAGGGTCTGAACCAGATTATTAACCGTATTCCGTGTGGACAGATCATAATTCTCTTCGGCCATTTTCATGCTGATCTTGCTTTGCTCGACGCCGCGTTTGGTGCGCATGCCATTGAAAAGATTCCAGCTCAAACTCAGACGAGCTGACTTTGAAGATGTGAGATCATCATATACCCCGCCCAGATCCAGCGCGCTATTCGTGTAAGAAGCGCTGAGACCAAAAGATGGGATATATCCGGCTTTGGCAATCTTCACATTGTATTTGCTGATATCCCGATTCATGTCAAGCAGCTGGAGTTGGGGGTTTTCCTGCAGCACATTCTCTTTCACCGTGGAAATGGATGGCAGGTCTATCATTTTCCATTCTGGTTCAGCCAGGTCGAGTGGCGCATCCCAATTGCGGCCAAGAATAATATTCAGGTCCCGCGCTCTGGTCTCCAGATCCGCCTCACCATTGATGATCTGCAGGCGGGCCTGCTCAATATTGACCCGGGTTCTCAAGGTGTCATTCTGTGATGCTGCACCCAGCTTAAAGCGCTCCAGAGTCAGTTGATGCTGATATTCACTGGTATTGAGATTGTCCTGATACACATCAAGTAGTTTTTTTGTGGAAAGGTAATTGTAGAAGGCCACTTTGACCTGATAGACCGTATTGATCTCATAACTGGTCAACTGGATCGATGCTGCATCCTGGGCTACCTTGGCTGACTTCAAGGTGTTCCACCAGATACCACCATCCCACAGATTCTGATTGACGACAAGCGATGTGCTGTAACTTTCGTTCCAGCCAAGCCCGCCAACATCAGCACTTCCGCCTGAAAGCGAATAGTTCACCGTGGGGAGTACAATTCCAATATTCGATTTCGCCTGTGAGATGCTCCTGTCGGTGTCATAACGGTTGATCAGGAGCGATTGATTCCCCTTCAGACCCATATCAATGCAATCCTGGAGGGTAAGTTTGGTCTGGGCTGACACCAGCAGGGGCAGGGTTAGTGACGCACTCATAACTAATTTCAAAATGTATCTGGACATGTTTTTACCTATTGTTTGGTTCGTGATGATGTGAGGGAGGATCAGCCCATCATTCTATTGTTTGCTTGAATTAGAGCGGCAGCAACAGCTACCAGGATCAGCCATGGAAAGACAACAGCAGCAATCCCGCTCCCCGTGGATTTTTTATAAAGCTTGGCAAAGCCAAAGCCCATGACAACCATGCCCCAGACGCNAAAAACGTCGAGTTGGTTGAAAAATT
>JGI10211J34971_10004578_pt1 | contig 10967 bp, 8 predicted proteins | sample Etolagsediment_FD_34971 | JGI IMG/M metagenome (IMG submission 34971)
ATCAAATTCTTTTGTATTTTCAATATTTTTGATTAATGAACCATCAATTTTTAAATAGTCTGGCTCTATTCGTGCTAAATAAGAAAAATTTGAATACCCAGTACCAAAATCATCTATAGATATCTTCGCACCATAGTTTTTTATAGTAGAAACAAATCTATTGAATAGTTGATCATCTTCAATACCATCAGTTTCTACTAATTCAAATGTGATATTCTCATTATAAGTATTTTTACTCAAGAGATCAATGATTAGGTTAAATGTTCTCACATTTGCTATATCTTCAATAGTGATATTTACACTTACCCCAACTTTTGTATTTGCTCCAAAATGCTCAAAACTTTTTTTTAACATTGCTCGTGTAATTTTATGATAATACTTAATTTTTTTTGACACATCTATAAATGCACCTGGTGGTACAATATTATTATCTTTAATAAGTCTAGCAAGTGCTTCATATTTTACTATTTCACCAGTATTATTATCTATTATTGGCTGGTAATAAGGGATGATTTGATCATCTCTAATAGCTTTTTTAATGTCCCAAGCTACCTCTTTATTGATAGAGAAGTTTGCAAATTGTGATAATAAACTGTCATGATATATTCCATAACTTCTATTCTTCATTTTTGCATCTTTAAATGCTAAATTTGCATTTCGTAAATTATGCGTATCACCTATACTTATTCCAGAAGTTGCAGTTATTACAATATCTAAATCTTCAATATTATATGATGAATCAAAAATAGATCTTAATTTATACTTAGCAACTTCTTCAATCTTTGCTTTATCATAGTGTCTAGGGAGTTGTTTCAAAATAGCAAACTCATCACCTTGCAATCTATATAAAAAACTCCCTTTAAATACTTTAGTTAATCGTTTTGATGTTTCTTTTATAACATCATCTCCAACTAAACCACCATAAAATTCTGTAATATCTGAAAAGTTGTCAAGATTTACTACTATACACATATACTCTTTTGAAGTATCGATATCACTTTTAAGCATATCTCTGTTTCGTAGTCCGGTTAATCGATCAAATGTAATTAAGTCTATGTAGTGAGTTAAGTTTGTACTATATGAAACAAATTCTTCTATCACACCACTTTTATTTTTAATTGGATATATAGAGGTATCCATATAAAATGCTTTGCCATTTTTAGAGCAATTTTTAAAGATACCTTTCCAAGTTTTTCCTTGAGAAATCGTATCCCATAATTCGTTGTAAAACTTTTCATTAGTATCAAGAGATTTTAAAAAGTTATGGGTATGTCCAATAAACTCTTCTTTTGTATAACCACTAATTTTACAATAATTTTCATTTACAAAATTTATTATACCACTTGTGTCTGTTCTAGTTACGAAACCAGTGTCATATATAATATGTTCATATAAGTTATTTTGCATCTGTTAATTGTACCTACTATTTGTTACTAAATTGTTACAAATTATGACGTAAAGTAACTTAAACTGTTATTAAACTAAATTTAAGAAATGTATAATTGTTAAAGATTGTTTACTCTTTATTTTCGAGTTTTACCCTAAAATACCTTGGAAAATCATCTTTTATTCTGTTATCAATACTTAATGGGAACATTTTTGTTATATTTTCTTTATTCATTTCAAATAATTTTTTATTACCTGAAACATAAGTTAATTGCTCATACGAACCATCTTTTAATATTGTAAGTCTAAAACTTAAAAAGTTGTCTTCATTAGTTGTATTGAGATCACTATTGAAACTTGGAACTACTATATTGTTTCTTATTTTCATTTTTGTCTCAATAAGAAATGCGCGTAACATTCTTAAATCAACATTTTTTTCTTTTTTTTCTACAACTACTTTCTTTTTATCTTCTTCTACTTTAGATAATTGAGGTACCTGAATTATAACTTTATCTTCAGCTTGTTCTTCTTTTACCTGTTTTTCTAGAATAGTACTTTTTACTGTCTCTTCTTGAGGTGTTGCTTTTTCTATTTTTATAGGATTATTTTTATCTTCTTGAGTAAAACTATCAAAAAAAGAATATATGCCATATAGTAAGACTATAACAATAATGATGATGACAGAATCTTCAAAAAAACTTTTTGTTCTACCATGCATATGATTATCCTATTGTAATTCTTGAAACTCTAATTTAGCTTCATCTAAAAGTTTTTGGGCGATTTCAAGTTCTTCCATACCTTTTTTATATACTTCTACACTATTACTTAATGTTATTTCTGGATCTATTAATTTCTCTAATAACTTTTGAGCCTCTATTATTTTATTCTCAAATGAAACTTTTTCTTCATCATTACTCATAAGTACCCTCTAACATTTTAATTATTTTATCTTCAAACTTATTAACTTCTACTAAAAAAGCATCATGTCCGTAATTACTTTCAATCATCTCATATGTACATAGTTCCCCATTACCTAAATCATCCATAATTGTTTTTATCTCTTCCATCTCTTCAGGAAAAAACAACATATCACCACTAAATGATAATAGATGTAATTTAGATTTTATTTTACCTATAGCATCTTCTAAATTATCACAATTTCTTGCAGCATCAAAAACATTTATAGTTTTTACAATATAAAGATAACTTAATGGATCAAAATTATGTGGAAAATTATATCCATTGTACTCTAAATATCGTTCAACTTCAAATCTTCCAAAAAGTTCATAAAGACCATCTTGCTCTACATATTTTCTACCAAATTTTTTATTCATAGAATCTGTAGCTAGATATGATATATGTCCAGCCATTCGTCCAACTGCCAAGCCTTTAAGTCCATTTTCTTTTATATCTTCACTATTATAGTATCCATCTTTAAAATCTGGGTCATTTCTAATTGCTTCTATCGTTACTTTATTAAAAGCTATTGCCCAAGGTCTTGTATATGCAGTCGTTGCAAGTGGAATAATCATATCAGCAAAATCTGGATACTCAATAGCATAACAAAGAGCTTGCATACCACCCATACTTCCACCAATAATAGCTTTTACATGATGAATATTTAAAGACTCAAGTAAAGTTCTTTGAGCTTTTACAATATCACTTATTGCTAATACAGGAAATTTTAATCTATATGGTTCCCCATTTTTCATCAAACTCATAGGTCCTGTTGATCCAAAACATGAGCCTATATTGTTCATTGTAATTACAAAATACTTTGTTGTATCAACAGCTTTACCATCACCTATTAGATCATTCCAATATCCTGGCTTTCTATCACCTTCATAATACCCAGCAGCATGATGTGAACCACTAAGTGCATGAGTGATTATGATGATATTTGACTTATCCTGATTCATCTGACCATAAGTTTCGTACATTATCTCATATGATTCAAGAAGCCTACCACTTTCAAGATAAAGTGGTGTGTCAAATTTTGCTAACTTTGTAGTTATTTCCAATTATTACCCTAGTGCTTTTGTTAAATCAGCAATTAAGTCATCAGCATTTTCTAATCCAATACTTAATCGAATAAGGCCTGCACCAATTCCTGATTCTTCCAACTCTTTTACACTTAATTGTTGATGTGTAGTTGAAGCTGGATGTGTAATGATTGATTTACTATCACCTATATTTACAACTACAGAGAAAATATCAACACCATCTACTATTGTTTTTGCTTCTTCTAAATTATCTACTTCAAAACTTAATAATCCACTAAATCCACCGTGTAGATATTGTTTTGCTCGAGTATTATTTACATCAGATTCTAGTCCTGGGTAATTTACTTTTTTTACTTTTGGATGAGACTCTAAAAATTGTGCAACTTTTAATGCGCTTGCACTATGTTGTTTCATTCGTAAACTTAAAGTTTCAAGTCCTTGAATCATTAGCCAAGAATTAAATGGACTTGGAGCTGCCCCTAAATCTCGTAAAACACTTAATAATATTCTCATAATAAATGGAGGAAATGGTAAATCACTATACACTAATCCATGATATGAAGCATCTGGTTCATTGAAATGGTTATATCTACTATTCCCTTTAATTTTATCTGCACTACTTGGGCTATCAACTATAATACCTCCAAGAGCAAGACCTTGACCTGTTGTATATTTACTTGTACTGTGTACAACTATATCACATCCAAGTTTAATAGGGTTACATAACATTGGAGTAGCAACAGTATTATCAACTACTGTCATAATATTATGTTTATTAGCAATAGCTGTTATACCCGCAAAATCTGCTATTTGTAAATTTGGATTTGATAAAGATTCAAATAAAATTAATTTTGTTTTTTCATCAATTAATTCTTCTAGTTGTGATGCATCTGTTACATCAAATTTTCGTGTTTCAATACCAAATCTTTTTATTGTATGGTCTGTTAAAGTTGAAGTACCACCATAAACAGCATTCGCAACAATAATATTATCACCAGATTCACAAAGATTTACTATACATGAAAAAATAGCACTCATACCACTAGCTGTTGCAATAGCAGCTACCCCACCCTCAAGTTCAGCGAATCTTTTTTCAAATACAGCTGATGTTGGATTCATCAATCTTGTATATATATTTCCAAGTTCTTTTAATGCAAATAGATTTGCTGCATGCTCACTACTTTTAAACTCATAAGCTGTACTCATATAAATAGGTACAGCCATTGTCCCTTGAGTGTCTTTTTCATATCCTGCATGTAAAGCAATAGTTTCTGGTTGCATAGTATCTCTCTTTTATAAATTATTTGGCTATTTTATCTAAATTATAATTTAGGTAGAATTAAATTATATAAACACCTTGAAGCTCTTTTAGAAGCCCTTCAACATTGTTATTTATATAGTATCCACTATCAAGCTCAACATCACCAAGTTTTGATTTGATTGTGAGTATCATCTCTCTTTTACCTTGATTCTTTGAAATAATTTCAAATATATCATATATAATTTTATCGTCATTAGAAAATTCTACTGCAACATTTAATGGAGTTTGTATTTTTTCTACTTTTTTCCCTTTTTTTAACTTCTCAGTTTTTGCTTCTTTTAAAGATTCTATTTTTAATAAATTAAACTTTGTACCAAAATCATCAATTTTTGCACGCACTTTAAAAGCAATAGGTTTACTAAGGTCAAAATCCTCTCTTATCTCTTTAATTCTGTCTTCAAAAAGCATAAGCTCAATATTTCCATGTAAATCCATGATAGTGGCTATTCCGAATTTATTCCCTTTTTTAGAAACTTTTTCAACAATACCTTCTATTTGACCAATTAATAGAGCTTCTGCTCCATCTGATAAAGTATCAATCTCACTACTTAAAGTATAATTTATTTCATCAAGTGTTGCTCTATATGGATCTAAAGGGTGTCCAGATACATAAAAACCAAGACTACCTTTCTCAAATTCTAATATCTCTTTATCATCATATTCAGGCATATCATTGATAGTTACAGATACTGTAGTCATATCTTCATCATCACCAAATAAACTACCAACTGCTTGTTTTTTAGCTTGTGCTGCTTTTCCTGCTGCTTCGACTATATCTTCTACTTGAAGTAACATAGCCTTTCTTGAATAACGAAATGTATCAAATGCACCTGATTTAATTAGTGTTTCAATTACTCTTTTATTTACTTTTGAACTATCAATTCGACTTACAAAGTCACTTAAATCTTTAAAGTCACCCTCTTTTCTAGATTCTAAAATCGAGTTAATAGCTACATCCCCAGCACCTTTTAAAGCACCCATTCCAAACATTACCACTTCTTTATTATCTAACTCATTTGCACTAAAAACTAAATAAGAGTGATTAATATCAGGAGGTACTAGTTCAAAGCCCATTCTTTTTACTTCATCTACATACTTTACAACTTTATCAGTATTATCTTTTTCTAATGTTAATAAAGAAGCCATAAACTCTGTCGGATAATAGCATTTTAAATATGATGTATAAAAAGTTACCATAGCATATGCTGCTGAGTGAGATTTATTAAAACCATATCCTGCAAACTTTACAATAAGATCAAATAGTTCTTCACAGTGTGCTTTATTGTAGCCTTTTTTAACACCACCTTCTGCGAACTCACCTTTAAGTCTATCCATCTCTTCTTTAATTTTTTTACCCATAGCTCTACGAACTAAATCGGCACCACCAAGGCTAAATCCACCAATAACCTGAACAATCTGCATAACCTGCTCTTGATAAACAATAACACCATAAGTTGGTTCTAATATTGGTCGTAAAGGCTCATCAAATTCATCATAAAAATAATTAATCTCAGCTCTTCCATGTTTTCTATCAATAAAGTCATCAAGCATTCCAGACTCCATTGGACCTGGTCTATACAATGCAAGTACGGCAATAATATCTTCAAAATTAGATGGCTTTAGTCTTCTACAAAGATCTTGCATACCTGAAGATTCTATCTGAAATAATCCTATTGTATGACCTGTACAAATTAAATCATATACTTCAGTATTATTTACATCTTCAGTGATAAAGTCTATTCTCTTACCATGTCTTTTTTCAATAAGCTGTAAAGCACCTTCAATTACAGTTAGTGTTTTAAGTCCAAGAAAGTCAAACTTAATTAAATCAACATCTTCTACATACTTACCATTATATTGTGTAGCTAAAGTATCAAGTCCAGATGGTTTAAAAAGTGGTGTCTTTTTCCATAACTCTTCATTGGAAATAACAACACCAGCCGCATGTGTTCCTGCATTTCTATTAAGCCCCTCCAAGGCAAGTGCATATTCCCATACTCTTGCAGCTTTAGGATCTAACTCACATAGTTCTTTTATCTTTGGTTCTTTCTCCCATGAATCAGTAAGATTAATACCCAATTCATCAGGGATAAGTTTTGCCATAGCATCAGCTTGGGCATAAGGCATATCAAGAACCCTAGCAACATCTCGAATAACCCCTTTTGCTAAAAGCTTACCAAAAGTGATAATTTGAGCAACATTTGCTCGACCATATTTATCAACTACATAATCAATAACCTCTTGTCTTCGTGCCTGACAAAAATCCATATCGATATCTGGCATCGATATTCTTTCAGGATTTAAAAATCTCTCAAAAAGAAGCCCATATGGAATAGGATCAATATCTGTAATCTCCATAGAAAATGCAACCAAACTTCCAGCTGCCGAACCCCGTCCAGGACCAACTGGAACACCTATAGATTTTCCATAAGCTACGAAATCCCAAACAATAAGCATATAGCCTGGAAACTTCATATTATTGATAATATCTATTTCAACCTGGAGTCTGTCTTTATATTCTTGATGTCTTGATTCATCAACAATTTTGAGTCTTCTTTCTAATCCTCTCCAACACTCATCAATAAATAAAACTTTATCATTTTCTAGGGAATACTCTATATCTGGTTCTGGTAGTGTTAAGTTATTAAGTTTGGATTTTTCCCTTGTAAATTTAAAGTTTGGAGGAGTAGGATCACCTAACTTAATCTCAAGATTACACTTATTTGCTATCTCCTGAGTATTAGCAATAGCTTCTGGTATATCAGCATAAAGTCTTGCAATTTCTTCTGGAGATTTAACATAAAACTCATGTACACTATGACGCATTCTATTTGGATCATCATAAAGTTTATTCATAGCTATACACATAAAAGCCTCATGTGCTTCTGCATCTTTTGGGTTTGTATAGTGCGTATCATTTGTGGCAACTATTTTTATTCCTGTTTCAATAGATAACTGAATGATTTGTTTATCTATATAGTGTTGGTCATGGATACCATGTCTCATGATTTCTAGATAAAAATCATCACCGAAGATATCTTTATACTCTAAAGCAATTCTTTTAGCTTCATCATATCCTTTAGCACCATTTTTTACATTTCTTTCATTAGCTAGATTAAGATGCCAATTTATTTCACCTTGCAAACATGCAGCTGTACAAACTAAACCAGCACTATTTTCTCTTAAAAGTTTTTTATTTATACGCGGATAGTAATAAAAACCATGCATGTAAGCTTGAGAGCTTAAAAACATTAAGTTCTTATATCCTTCATCATTTTTAGCATATAAACATAAATGAAATCTTTGTTTTGTAGACTTATCACCTATTTCTTCTTGATTATGTAGGTATGCTTCCATACCAATAATAGGTTTTATACCCTCTTTTTTCATAGTATTATAAAAATCTATAGTACCAAACATATTACCATGATCTGTCATAGCAACACTTGTCATACCTAATTCTTTAACTTTTTTTGCTAGTGCTTTAATTTTATTTGCACCATCAAGCATTGAGTATTCAGTATGAAGATGAAGATGTGTAAATTGTGGAATTTCATTTGTTGACATAAATGAATTGTATCTTATTGTAAATATATTAAGGATTAAATACCAAGGTATATATTAATTTTAAACTTTAATATAGTTTAGTATAAAATTAATAGTAAGATATATTATGGAGGGGAAGTTATGGGTGGTATAAGAGTAAATAAAAAACCTTTTAAAAGTGCAATACTTAAAGGAAAGCTATCTCATTCTGATAAAACTGATCCAAATAGTATAAAATTTCCAGAATTTATAGATCAATTAGATGATGAAAAACTTTATTCTTTAGTTGAAAGAATTGTTAAAAAATACAAAGACAATTATTATTTTCATTTAGATAGAGAAGAATTAGATGAAAAAAAAGATTGGAGCGATTTATATATCTTAGTTCTTGCTAACTTTTATAAAAGAGGTTGGAGATACATTATAGAAAATGAAAAGGGATATTTTCCTCACTTTGTTTTTACATATAACCCTATTCCACTAAAAAAAGAGGTGGATAAAATTATAACCCGTATATATGATAAAACTGATAGTGAACTATCAAAAGATGAACTTGATAATCTTTTTAGCTACTCATCACTCGATATTACTTATTTATTACACTATCTTACTATTACACATTTTCTATATAAAGAAGAAAATGATAAAGATTAATTATAAAAATTAGGTATAAAAAAAGGCTAGCAAATATATTTGCTAGCCTTTTTTATAAAAGTATATTACTTATTATACAAATGAAATATAAGCCATTTGTGAAGCATCACCTCTTCTGATTCTAGTTTTAATGATAGATGTATATCCACCATTTCTATCAGCATACTTAGGTGCAATTTCTGTTACAAGTTTATTTGTAGCAGTTTTACTTTGTAATGAAGCAAAAACTAATCTATGAGAATTTAAATCTCCTGATGCAGCTTTTGTTATTAATTTTTCCATATATCTTTTTAACTCTTTAGCTTTTGCTACAGTAGTTTCAATTTTTTCTCTTTCGATCATACATATAGCAAGGTTTGCTAATAATGCTTTTCTATGAGAAGATGTTCTACTAAGCTTTCTATATCCATGCTTATGTCTCATTGTTCGTCCCTTTTATTTATTAAGCTTTTAGTTGCTCTAACTTTTTTCTTAAAGCTGATGCAGTATCTTCATCTAGGCTACTATCAATTGGGTATCCAATTTCAGTAAATTTATCAGAAATTTCTTCTAAAGATTTTTTACCTAAGTTTTTAATACTTTTTACTTCAACTTCACTCATAAGTGCTAAATCACCAACAAATTTTATTCCAGCTCTATCAAGTGAATTAAAACTTCTTGCACTTAAATTTAAATCTTCAATCTTAACAATTAAATCTTTTAAATCTATTGTACTTTCGCTTCCTGATGTTTCAACTAGTTTTACCTCAGATAAATCAAATACTTTATTAAATACTGACATTTGAGAATACATAGTTGTAATCGCTTCTTTAAATGCATCAATAGGAGAAATCTGACCATCTGTTTCAACTGTAAATACAGCTTTTTCATAGTTAGGGTTATCTTCTACTAATATTTTTTCTATATCGTATGTTACTTTTTTTACTGGTGTAAAGAAAGCATCAACTGGAATGTAATCAGCTGGAATTAAATCTCTTAAATCTTCACTTGGTACATATCCAATACCTTTTTGTACAATAATAGAAAAGTTTAATGTACAATCACTATTAATAGTAGCTAAATGTTGCTCTTTATTAATAACTTCAATATCGTCATTTTCTAAAGCAGCAGCAGTAATTTCTTGTGCATTACTAAATGAATATTCAATTTCTAGTTGCTCAGCATCACCTTTTATTTTAAATCTCAATTCTTTAAGATTAATAATAAAAATAGCAATATCTTCTAACATACCTCTAATTGAATCAAATTCATGTTTTGCACCTTCAATTTTAACAGCTATTGGTGCATAACCAATAGAACTACTCATTAAAAGTCTTCTTAATGGATGTGCTAATGTTATAGCATATCCACTTTCAAAAGGAAAAGCACTAATCTTAGCGCTAGTTTCAGTAATTTGTTCAATCTCTACCTCTGTTGGTAAAAATGGAGCATCTACAAATTTTTTCATATATTTTCCTTTATTGTTTTTTATTATTTAGAATATAACTCTACAATTAGTCTTTCTTCAACAGGGATAACAACTTCTTCTCTTGTTGGTATTCTTGTAAAAATTCCAAATGCTTTATCTTTATCAACATCAACCCATTCAACCATTCCTGTTTGATTTGTTAATTCTAAAGATCTAACAATTTGTGTATTAGTTTTAGATTTCTCTTTAACTTCAATTTTTTGACCTGGTTTAACAACAACTGAAGGGATATCAACTTTTTTACCATCAACTAAGATGTGACCATGTGTTACAAATTGTCTAGCATTTGCTCTAGTTGTAGCAAATCCCATTCTATAAACAACATTATCTAATCTTGTTTCAATAAGAGTAATTAAGTTAGCACCTGTGTTACCTTCAACTCTTGAAGCTTCTTTAAAGTATTTTCTGAATTGTTTTTCAGATACACCATAAATAATTTTTGCTTTTTGCTTTTCTTGAAGTTGTAAACCATACTCAGATAGTTTAGTTCTTCTTTGTCCATGTTGTCCAGGAGCAAAAGGTCTTTTTTCTAAAGCAGATTTACCGTTTAGTCTTCTTTCACCTTTAAGTCCAAGGTCAGCATTAAGTC
>JGI10211J34971_10004581_pt1 | contig 10959 bp, 12 predicted proteins | sample Etolagsediment_FD_34971 | JGI IMG/M metagenome (IMG submission 34971)
GGTGCATGGAGCTGGAGTTTGTCCGCGGCGTGAAGATGGGGGAAAGCACTGCAAAGGAAGTCCGCGAAGTTATGAAGAAACAGGGTATTGCACTGACTTGCCATGCGCCCTATTATGTTAACCTCAACTCGCCGGAAAAGGCAAAGCTCGAGGCAAGCAAGAAAAGAGTAATTCATTCTGCGAAGATAGCAAGCCTGTGCGGTGCGCACTCTGTCACTTTCCATCCTGCGTACTACATGAAGGGGGAGCCCGAGGAAGTTTACAAGAAAGTGAAAAAAGAGCTGGAAGAGGTTATGGCAGAGCTGAAAAAAGAAAAGATCATGATTGATGTGCGGCCGGAAACAACGGGCAAGCCAACTGCGTTCGGCACAGTTGAGGAGATTGTAAGATTGAGCAAGGACATCAAAGGAGTTTTGCCTTGTATTGATTTTGCACACCTCCACGCCAGAACAAACGGAAAAATGAATTCCTATGATGAGTTTTACGGCGTGCTCGAGCAGATTGAAAAGGGGCTTGGGAAAAGGGCAATAGAGAATATGCATATTCACGTTTCAGGCATAGAATATAGTGAGAAGGGGGAGAGGCACCACCTTATTCTGAAGATGTCCGACCTGAAGTACAAGGAGCTCATAGGGGCGTGGAAGGACTTTGGGATAAAGGGGTGCGTGATTAGCGAGAGCCCGAACATAGAGGGCGATGCCCTGCTTATGCAGAAGATATATGGGAGGAAATAATGGCAGCATATATTTGTTTGGTATGTGGATGGGAATACGACGAGGACAAGGGGTATTCTGCAGGTGATATAAAGAAGGGAACGAAGTGGAAGGATGTGCCTGCGGGATTCAAGTGCCCTTTGTGCGGAGTTGGAAAGGACCAGTTCGCAAAGAAATAATAAAAAATAAAAACCCCGCATCTTTAATAATCGGGGAAGGAGGTATTTGAATGGCTAAACCAGTTATTGACCAGGAGGCTTGCATGAGTTGTGGCTTGTGCGCAGGAATTTGCCCGGAAGTTTTTGAGATGGGAGACAATGGCAAGGCGCATGTGAAAAATGGAGCAAACTACGACGATTACAAGGATTCTATAGACAACGCTATTGGGCAATGCCCAGCTAATGCAATAAAGTGGGAGTAAATGGCAATCAAATCCGACAGGTGGATTAGACAGATGGCCCTAGAAAAGGGGATGATAGAGCCGTTCGCAGACCGGCAGGTCCGGGATGGCGTAATCAGCTACGGCCTCTCAGCCTACGGCTACGACTTCAGGATAAGCGATGAGTTCAAGGTTTACAAGGGCAACGGCTCCAGCACAGACCCGAAGAAGTTTGACGCCAATGCCTTCGAGGAGTTCAAGGGAGAGATCTGCACAATCCCCCCGAACTCATTTGTGCTCGGCAGGTCTGTGGAGTACTTCCGGATTCCGAGGAATGCAATCACAGTATGCACAGGCAAGTCCACCTATGCCAGGATCGGAGTAGTGGTGAATGTAACGCCATTCGAGCCGGAGTGGGAGGGCCACGCAACACTTAACATAGTGAATGCCTCGCCGGTTCCGGTTAAGGTTTATGCTAATGAGGGGATCGCACAGCTGCTCTTCTTTGAGAGCGATGAGGACTGCGAGGTTTCCTATGCCGACAAGAAGGGCAAGTACCAGAAATCCAAAGGCATAATGCATCATAAGATAGAGGTGAAAGAATGAAAGTTTCCGTTTCAACTGGAAAGATTGAGAAGATAAGGGAAGAGGTTATTGGGTTTGGGCTTTTTCAGGGAGAGAAAAAGCTGGAAAGGACCCTGAAGGAGGTTGACAGCCACCTCCACGGCCTTGTTCAGGACATGCTGAAGCAGGGCGACTTCAATGGGAAGATGGGCAAGGTCCTGCTTCTGCCAACGCAGGAACAGATAGGGGCAAGGAGGATTTTGCTTGTTGGGCTTGGCAAGAAGAAGAATTTTAGTCTGGAAAAGCTGAGGCAGGCCAGCGGTGGAGCTGCCGCTTATGTCCGTGACCAGGGGATTGAGACTTTCACTGTTGTCATGGAAGCGCAGGGCCTCGACATTTCATCAATTGACGGCGCAAGGGCTATTATAGAGGGCGCTTCCCTTGGACTGTACAAGTTTGACAAGTTCAAGACTCCGGACAAGGAAGAGCCGAGGAAGAGCATTTCCGAGATAACATTATACACGCCAGAGAAGAGGAAGATCCCAGGAATCAAGGAGGCAATAAAGATTGGCGCAGTTGTTTCTCATGCGACGAATTTTGTGCGGGACTTGGTTGACGACCCTGCCAATGAAGCCACCCCCTTGATGATTGCGACAACGGCCGAGAAGGTTGCAAAGAAGTACAAGCTCAAGTGCACAGTCCTGAATACCCCTGACCTCCACAAGCTTAGGATGGGAGGGGTCCTTGCAGTTTCGCAGGGCAGCGTAAATTCACCCAAGTTCGTGGCGATTGAGTACATGCCAAGGAAAAAGGGCAACGTGTTCTGCCTCGTTGGCAAGGGAGTGACCTTCGACTCAGGCGGGATATCCATAAAGCCGAGCAAGGGCATGGACGAGATGAAAACAGACATGGGCGGTGCTGCAGCTGTGCTCGGAACTATCCATGCCGCAGCTGAGCTGAAGCTGCCAGTGAACATTGTTGGGCTTATGCCCCTGGTTGAGAACATGCCGGACGGCAAGGCACAGAGGCCTGGCGATATTATCAAGATATCCAACGGCAAGACTGTTGAGGTTGCCAACACTGATGCTGAGGGAAGGTTAATTCTTGCTGACGCGCTATCCTACGCGCAGAAGTACAAGCCTAAGGCAATAATTGACATGGCAACCCTGACGGGAGCGTGCATAGTTGCCCTTGGAAGGCACTGCAGCGGGATGATGGGCACAGACGAGGAGCTTATGGAAAAGCTAAGGGCTGCAGGGGACAAGTCAGGGGACCGGGTTTGGCAGCTGCCGCTCTGGGACGAGTACAAGGAGCAGATTGAGTCGGATGTTGCGGATGTAAGGAACATTGGTGACGGCGACGCTGGTGCGATAACAGCCGGCGCATTCCTGAGCCACTTCGTGGGAAAGACCCCATGGGTGCACCTTGACATTGCGGGCCCGTCCTACATAAGGAAGCCAAAAGCATATCTTGGAAAGGGTGCGACAGGAACCGGGGTAAGACTGCTCACTCAGCTTTTCATGGACTGGAAGTAGTCCTGTGGTAGTGGTATAAATATTGCTGGGCGTAGCCCGCGTACTGACCGAAGTGCTCCATTGCGAACTCCCTAATCTTGCTTTCCGTTGTTTTCCTGCCTTCAAAGTAGAGCTCTTCCATGATTCGCTTAATCCAGACATCAACTGGGAATGCCTCGAGCTTGTCCATTGAGAACAGGAGCACGCAGTCCGCAACCTTTGGGCCGACGCCTGGGAGCTCCATCAGCATTTTCTTTGCCCTCTCGTAAGGCATTTTCCTTATCATGCTCAGCTCTGAGTCTGTAATAATCTGCGATGCTTGGTGTATGTGCTTTGCCCTGTAGCCGAGGTTGCATACGTTTAGCTCCTCCTCCCCGACCTGGGAAAGCATTTCAGGAGTTGGGAAAGAGTAGAGTATTATGCCGTCAAGGTCGCCGATTGGCTCGCCAAAAGCCTGTGCAATGCTGTTGAGGCACTGGTTTATTCTGGGTATGTTTGATGCTGCTGACGTTATGAAAGAGATTAGGCACTCAAAAGGCTCTTGCCGGACAAGCCTCAGGCCCAGGTGTTGTTTCAGCGCCGGCCACAGGACGGGATCCTGCTTTAGGGAGTCAAGGATTTCATCGAAGTCATCGTCCAGCCGGAAGTAGTCTTCTATCAGGTGCTCCCTGCCGCGGGGGAATGTCTCGAAAAGCAATTTGTTGCGGTACTGCTCTATCTTGACAGCAGTGTTCCTTATTGTGCCATAGTATGCACCGTGGTTCTTTTTCCATCGGAACACCTGGCCGCACTCCAGAGTTTCCCTTAAACTGAAATCCTCAAGCGTAAGTTCCATTAGCCCTTAATAGAAATGAGTGGCTTTAGCCGGACTACCTTCTTTGAAATGCCGGAGTTGTGCATCACATTCACAACCTCCTCAACATCCTTGTATGCACCGGGGGCCTCCTCTGCCACGCCTGCCATGCTGTGGCCCTTGATAATTATTCCCTGCACAGAAAGTTTCTTTACAAGGTCCTCGCCCCAGAAGTCCTTCTTTGCCTGCTTCCTGGACATTGCCCTGCCTGCACCGTGGCATGCACTGCCGAAAGTTTCATTCATTGCCTTTTCTGTGCCATGAAGTATAAATGAGGAAGTGCCCATTGTGCCGCCTATCAGCACGGGTTGGCCTATTTGCCTGTATGCCGCCGGGACCTCTTCCCTGCCTGGGCCGAATGCCCGTGTTGCGCCTTTCCTATGGACTATCAGATCCTTTTCTTCGCCGTCAACATTGTGCCTTTCAAGCTTTGCCGTGTTGTGGCCTATTTCGTAAAGAGTTTGAATCTCTTTTTCATCCATTCCGAATACAGCTGAGAAGCCCTTCCTTGTCAGGCCCACCAAAGCCTGCCTGTTTGCAAAGGCAACGTTTATGCCGCAGTTCATTGCGGTGAAGTACTTCTGGCCCTCCTCGGATTCAAATGGGGCGCATACGAGCTCTTTTTCACGAATAGGAATGCCGTACTTTCTTGAGGCAGCCTCAAGCTCTTTCAGGTAGTCTGTGCCGACCTGATGGCCAAGTGCCCTGGAGCCACAGTGTATTGAAACTATGATTTGGTCCTTGAACAGGCCGAATGCCTTTGCAGCTTCTTTGTCAAAGACCTCGTCAACGTACTGGACCTCAAGGTAGTGGTTGCCAGAGCCCAATGTCCCCACCTCCTTGAGCTGGCGCTGCTTTGCCTTGTCGGAGACGTTTTCCGGCTTTGCGTTTCCGATTTTGCCATTCTCCTCTATGTATTCAAGGTCCTCTTTCAAGCCGTAGCCCCGCTCTATTGAGAACTCGGCGCCCTTTAGGCAGACCTCGTCAATCTCGTCCATTGTGAGCCGGATATCGCCGTGCGAGCCAAGGCCCGCGGGTATAATCCGGAATAGCTCGTCTGCGAGCTGCTGCTTCTTTGGCTCGAGGTCAGCTTTTGTGAGCTTGGTTTTCAGGTTCCGGACCCCGCAGTTTATGTCAAAGCCTACTCCGCCCACGGCAATTACGCCACTTTTAAGGTCAAACGCACCCACTCCGCCGATTGGGAAGCCGTAGCCGGGGTGCACGTCAGGCATTGCCAAGGAAGCTTTTTGTATGCCGGGCAGTGAGGCAACATTGACAATCTGCTTGAGCGCGTTCCATTCCTTTGTGCCGGCAACATCGGAGGTCAGGTGATCTATGATTGGCTGGTCCGCATAAATCCTGCCGGGGACCAGCATGTCGCCTGTCTTGGGTACTTCGTAAATGTAATCCTCTTTTTTTACAACCTTTATTGCCTCACCCATTATACATCAATGATGCATTGTAATGTGTGCATCCCCCCCTTCTCCTCATATTTCAGGCCGGCGTATGTAGCCCCTTTCGCCTCTATTTTAACGCCGTGCCTTTTTAGGTCTATTGGCTCGCCGAATGCTTTAGCAGCAAGTTGGTACTTATCGTTTTTCTTTTCTATTGAAGAGACTTTGAAGTCCGAGAAGAACATTTCCTTTATGTCCTTCTGGCTGAGCAGCTCGTTCAGCCACTCGACAAAGAGCTCTGGCACTCCCGGGGCCTCGCACTCTATTTCTACTGCTTGCGAGGGCTTAACTGCATCGATATCCACCATCAGTTCGAATAAGGCCCTTCCGCCCTCCTCGAACGCCTCCCCTAAAGTGCTTCCAGTGCACCGGATACCCATATCTGCCTCATGCTCCAGGAATTCGTATCCCATGCTGGAGTTTTTGCGATGCCTTTTAAAATAAGTTGTGATTATAGTATTGCATGAAATATTTGCATAAAAGGACAATTAAGGTCCTTGCACCGTTTGGCATATCCGCTGTAGTGCTAGCAGCGATGCGCTTGGTGCTCGGTTTTGGGACTTCTGGCAAGCTCTTTGCGCTTATGGGGATTTATATTGTGCCGCCGTTCGGCAAGGAATCCGTTATTCCAATCGGAATCGGTCTGGGAATCAGCCCGGTTATTGTTGCACTCTCAATTGCATTTGTCGACATCATGTTTGCGCTCTTCCTTGCGTGGAACCTCGACCTAGTCTACCACATTCCCGGCATTGGTGGCCTGGCAAGGAAGTTCCGCACAAAGGGAAAGGAAATCCTTAAGGAGTTTAAGTGGGTTAGGAGGCTGGCATTTGTGAGCATAATCCTTCTTGTGATAATCCCATTTCAGGGCACTGGAGCTGTGCTCTCCTCAATGGTTGGCAGGATTATAGGCCTGGGCAAGTATAAGGTACTGCTCGCAGTGACAATTGGCGCGATAAGCGGGACACTGCTTGTTGCATTCCTGACTGCCTCAGCTTTTGCTGTGGCAGATTACAATTTTTATGTCTTTGGGGTATTTGCAATAATAGCTGTTGCTGCGATTAACAGGTTTTACCACAAACATGTAATTGAGAAAAAGAGAAAATAGCTACCGTTGATAATATTTAAATAAGTTGTATGACTAGGTCTTTTATGGCCTTTGAAGCTCTGCTTGGACAGTATTTGCCAAACCTTGTTTTTATAATAATTGTAATAACAGGGGTTGTAATACTTGAGGTAATAATAGACGATCTTTACAAAAGGTACACCAAGAAGCGCGGCGTGCATTATGGGGCCCAGGTTTCAGAAGTGTCGCTCAGGCTACTGATATTCTTTGTGGGAATATTCGTGATACTTTCCAATATTCCTGGCGTTACCAGCAACATGGTAAGGCTCGCTGCCGCCGCCATTGGCATCATACTCGCCTTTTCGTCAACAACGATGATAGCAAATGGGATGGCAGGCATCCTGATAAGAATGCTTAAGAGCTACGGGCTTGGCGACATGGTAAAGATTAAGGAGCATGTTGGCAGGGTTTCGGAGATTGGCATATTCCACACAGAGATACAGACTCCTAAGAGGGGTCTGGTTACGGTGCCGAACCACGTTGTGATGAGCGACCTCTTCATAAATTACACGGAGCAAAAGTACATTGTAAACATCCCGGTAAGCATCTCATACAGCGTTGACAGGAAGGTTGTGGAGGACCTGCTGATAAAGGCAGTCAAGGACACCGGGCTGGAGGAGCCGTTTGTGCTTATTAAGGAGCTTAACGGCTCATATGTTGTTTACGAAGCAAACGGACTGCTCAAGGATGTGAGCCAGCTGGTTGTCATAGAGTCAAACCTGAGGAAGAACATCCTCGATGAGTTCAACAAGGCAAAGATAGAGATCCTATCTCCCGAGTACCGTGCATGGGAGGAAGTTCCCAAGGGCTATAAGGTAATCCCTGAAGAATACAAAAGGAGGATTACCAAGAAGCGGATTGAAGCTGAGAAGAAGGAAGAGAAGGAGATGAAGAAAGAGGCCAAGGAGTCAGAGAAGGTCATGTTCGAGAAGGCAACCGAGGAGGAGGAAAAGGCTAAGGAGGAGATACTGGCTAAGAACTTCTCTGCGGAGGCCATGGCAGTTAAGCCGGCTGATATTAGTAAATGGGCGCAGGAGAAGGGGGTAAAGATACCGAAGGGAGCAACCAGGGAGAGGATAAGGAAAATATTAATCAAGGACGACAAGATAAGCCTGGAGGACCTCCAGATATTCTTCAAGGAAAAAGTTGAAGAGGCAGCTGAAAAAGGGAAAGAGAAGAAATGACCCTGGAGAGCTTAGGGAGCAAGGATATTCTAAGGCCCTATGGTAATGTTGAGGTTTTGCTGTATTATCGCATTGTTGCACCGAAGCTGAAGGGATTTCTTAAGGGAAGAATGCTCGCTGCGAAGAACCACCTGCCGAAAGGCGGCATGCCATACCTGATTAAGCGTGGCTCGAAGGAGGAGCCGCTGTATATTGAGGAGCTCATCAAGGCTGTTGATGAGTATTTTTTGGAAGTAAGGAAAGAGGTAAAAAGCCTGGGCGATGCGAAGGAGAGATTAACTCCGGAGCAGGCGAAGGTCTGGGGCTACTTCTTGCCGAGGAAGCTGTCTGATTTTTTCTATGCAGCGAATAACGAGGGTGAGGGAAAAAGCATTGACCGGATTTTTTTCGATTTGGATCGTGGCAAGGGCGCGAGTGCTAATGATGCCCTGGAAACTGCAAGGGTTTTTGTGAAGGCATTGCAGGCAGACAAGGACCTGATGAAAGATGTGAAGGGGAAGCCGTTCGTTTTTTGGACGGGGTCTTCATTCCACGTTTACCTTTTCCTGAAAGAGGCAAAGCCAAATTCTTTCTACGAGCAGAAGATAAAGTATAGCTCCCGCGAAGCCTTGGATACGAATATAGAGAAGATAGTGAATGAGCTGATGAAGGAAAACAAGAAAATAGTCGGCGGGCACGAGAAAGTTGCAGGTAAAGTTAGCATTGACCCCTCCCAAACGCCGTCGGGGAAGCTTGCCCGTGTGCCATTCTCGCTACACATGAAGAACGCGAAGATGGTCGACGGGGTTGCAATTCCGTTGACCTTGGATATGCTTGGAAAGGAAGGGCTGTTGAAAGAGCTGCAGAGCTATACTCCGGAGAAAGTTGTGAAGGAATTGGAAATGCTGGCGAAGAGAATGCCTAGGTGAATTTAAATAAAATAAGAATCAAGCTAATTCTGAGATGGATAAGTATCTATTAAGTGAAATAAATGAGAAAATAAACAAGTGCGGCCAGCAGTTGGAGGGGGATTGGGGAAGTAAGCTATCTGTTTTTCGCAGAAAACCCACCCGGGACTGGGATACGAATTGGTGGGTGCAGGGAAAAGAGCTTAGGATAGATGAAGAAACTCTAACAAAGTTTTGTGTTTTAGTTAGGATTGAAGAAGCCACTTTCGTAGCACTTGACAAACTTTTTGAAGGACACGAATCTTTTTTGGAGATCGCCCAAAACTATGAAAATCTTTTTGGTTTGGTTATTAAGAAATTTTTGTTCCCAGAAGACAAACTTTGGGACAGTTATGAAACCAAATTTGATAAATTCAAGGAATTCGGCAAATTAGAAAAGAGTTTACGGACTTCCGTATTTTTAGATGAATTCAAATTCAACCCAAATGAATTTTTTGAACTTAAATCCGCTATATCAAAAGTCAATGGAGAAAGTTTCTCAATTATTTTTGATAATAAATTTTCTAAAAAAACAATATCTAAAATCAATAATCTTATGGTAGTATACGACAAAGCGCAATGCATTCTTGATGACTATTTTGATTTCCTTGACGATGCATCAAAAAAAGATGGAAATTCTATTTTATTTTTTATAAGAGAATACGGAACTGATGAACTTGTTGATTGGATTAAGCCTTTATGGGGCAAATCTGATTTTGGAGTCCGATTTGAGGAGTTTGAAAAAAGACTCTTGGAAGACCCAGCTTACAGTAAACTCAGGGGATTTTACTCAAAACTTCAAAAAGAAGCAAAAAAATACAAATTCCCTGGAAATGCTTACCTTTTCAAAAAAGAGGGTTGGGACTTGCCCTTTGAAAAAAGAATAAAAGAGCATATGAAGACTGCGGTAATTTAGCAGGTAACATGTATCGCGGCTGCCTTTTTTCCAGCAGCCTCGTTGAATTTTTTTATTGCCTCAGGGGTTTCTGCACAGACTAGCTCGATTCCATGCTCCTGTGCATATTTTTTAGCTTCCTCGGAAACTGTGACGCAGCCTGACTGGCCGGTCCCGACTACCACAACTTCCGGGCCTGCCATTGCAAGCAGCTCGAGCTCGCCGGCTGTGAAATCGTGGCTCTTTGTTCGCGGCTTTATTGTGCCGTCTGCAAAAATCCAGATGTCGTGGCCGTATGTTTTTCCATCCACTGTAACGCTTCCGAATTCTGTGCCGTCAATCATGGTTATAGTAAAAGTATTAAAGCTTTAAAAGATTAGCCTTTTGCATGAGGGAAAGCTACAAGCCATACATGCATTTGGGCGAGAAACCGGATGCTGCCGAGAATGTCATAGCAGAGTTTTATGTTGAGTCCCCGACCACTGTTGAAGACGCTGCAGCTGCTCTTGCTGCCGAGTCCAGCACAGGCACCTGGACAAAGGTCCATACCGCTTCCAAGATTCTGCAGGATTTGAGCGCGATCGTGTTTGAGATAAAGGGGAATTTTGTGAAGGTTGCCTATCCTGTTGACTTGTTCGAGGGCCATAATATACCTCAGCTGCTGTCCGATGTTGCAGGGAACATTTTTGGCATGAAGGATGTGAATAATCTTAGGTTGAATGATTTGGTTTTCCCTGAAAAGTATGTCAAAACCTTTGCGGGCCCTAAATTCGGCATGGAAGGCGTGCGGAAGTATGTCGGGACCAAGAAAAGGCCGCATGTCGGCACGATTGTTAAGCCTAAGGTCGGCCTTGGCCCGAAGGAGCATGCCCAGGTTGCGTATGATGCCTGGGTTGGTGGCCTGGACTTTGTGAAGGATGATGAGAACTTGACCTCCCAGAGGTTTAACCCGTTCGAGGACCGCGTAATAGCAACTCTGGAAGCTTTGGACAAGGCGCAGTCCGAGACAGGCGAGAAGAAGCTCTACGCGGCAAACATTACAGGCACGAATATGCCGGAGCGGGCGCAGTTTGTCAAGGACCACGGCGGGAAGTGCATAATGATTGATATTCTTACAGCCGGCTTCTCTGAGGTGCAGGAAATTCGCGATATGGACTTCGGCATGATAATCCATGGCCACAGGGCAATGCATGCCGCATTTACAAGAAACCCGAAGCACGGGATAAGCATGCTTGTAGTGGCAAAGCTTTCACGGCTCGCAGGGATTGACCAGCTTCATATTGGTACTGGAGTTGGGAAAATGGAGGGCGCTATGGCCGAAGTTGAGGGTATCAGGGAAGCAATTGAGGGCGAG
>JGI10211J34971_10004583_pt1 | contig 10957 bp, 9 predicted proteins | sample Etolagsediment_FD_34971 | JGI IMG/M metagenome (IMG submission 34971)
TTGAAAGTTAAAGTCGTGAGAGATTTGAAATATAGGTTTTTTGTTTAAAATCATCTCATCTGTAATCTCAAAGTCTAAAGCTTCACTCACTAAAAAACAGTTGCGTTTGACCACACCGCTCTCATAAGAGATATGAGAGCTAGTCTTATACAAAAATGCGGCGAGTGATTCTCTTGTGGAGTCTTTGTCAAAGCCATGTGTGTTTTTACCCAAAATTCTTGCAACGATCGAGGATTTTATAAGACCTTGCATATCTATAATAAGGTCAAACTCTCTTAAAGCATTGAGTTTTTTAATGTTTGTGTTTAAGAGTGAAAGACTTTTAGTTTTTTTAATCTGTTTTATATTGATGGTATGAACACTATCTAAATCTTGACACTCTTGAAGTAGTGGTGCAAAAATCTCTTCAGTGATCCACTCAACTTTAACTTTAGGGTAAGCGGCTTTAACAAATTGTAAAATAATAGCTGAATTAACAATGTCACCAAGCGCTGAGAGTCTTACAATAGCGACTCTATTAATCTCGTTTTTCATAGACGACATTATAGCAAACGCAGCTCTCATTAAAGTTAATTGTTAAGAGAATTCTGTTACACTAAGAAAATCAAGGAGTCCTTATGGAATTGAGTTTTCAAGCGATATTATTTATTATTGGTGGTGTTGTTCTTGGCTGGTTTTTGAGTTATTTAAAGTCAAGGTTTGAAGTTAGAGCTTACAAAAAAGAGATAAAAGAGTATAAAGAGCATTTAAATCGTCAGATGAAGATTACGAATGAGGGAAGCAAAAATTTGGAAACAGAACTAGAAAAACTAAAAAAAGAGAATGAAAATCTTCGTATCTCTGTGCAGACACTTGGACAAAAGCCAGGGCGTGCAGAGATAAGACTTTTAAATATTTATGACTCAGCATTAAGAAGAATGATGATGAGAGCCCCAGGTTTCTCTTCAGCTTGGGAGATTTCACTTCAAGAGGCTGAAAGTGAATACCAAGAGAATGAAAAAGGACTTAAGTCAATTATAAAAAAAGTATTTACACCAAGTCTAACGCAGGGTGCAAGTGCCTATAAAAGCGATAACAGCGATTTGCAAGATAGCTACAATAATTAGATATAATCCCCTAAAAAGTTGTAAGGAGTAGTTACTTGGAAGTAGCAGACATACAGAATTTCTCAGAAGGTCGTACAAAAGCAAGAGCTTATTTTTGCTATCTATTTTCAAAAAACATTCCAAATAGACTTCCATCTCTGAGTCAAGAGATGATAATGCCACGTTTACTTAAAATAAAGGCAGATTTAGAAAACTGTGAGGGTGTGTATCTTTTAGATTATCAAGGTGTCCAAGTTAGTGCCACTTATGTTCAAGGTGGTCAGATAGACGAAGATGCTGGAAAAATTAGAGCTGATCGTGCATACTATTATCGTGCTGTGAGAGAAAAACGCTGTACTATTACAGATCCATACCCATCTCTGATTACAGGTGATCTAACTGTTACTGCATCTGCTCCTATTTATAGTGAAAGTGGGGCTTTAAAATATATAGCTTGTTTAGATATGCCTCTTGGAGATGTAATAAAAATATCACATCTTAATAGGATGGATAATTTTTATTCAAAATTATTTAAGTACTCCTATGCGATGTTCTCTTTTGCACTTATTGCGGTTGCATTTTTACTCTTTGTGCATGGAGTGGAGAGTTTTTTTGTCCCAGAGATTTCTTTTAAACACCTAGCTATAGAAGAGATGTTTAAGGCTACAATTTTACTTACTCTCTCTTTGGCTATTTTTGACTTGGCAAAGACACTGATTGAAGAAGAGGTAATTGGGCAGCATAAAGAACATAACATTAGCGAGCCTCATAAAACCATGGTGAAGTTCTTAGGTTCTATCATTATTGCACTCTCTATTGAAGCATTGATGTTAGTCTTTAAATTTGCCATTACTGATCCAAATAAGCTACTTTACTCTTTTTACATTATTGGTGGAGTAGCATTGCTTACTATAAGTTTGGCGATATATATAAAATTTACAAAAATTAGAACAACTAGAGATGAATAATGATAGCAATAGTCGATTATAATATAGGAAATTTGGCAAGTGTAAAGAATGCATTTGCCAAACTTGGAAAAGATACAGTAGTAGAGAGTAATCCTGCAAAATTTAAAGAGTATGACAAACTAATACTTCCTGGTGTCGGTGCTTTTGGAGATGCAATGGAGCATCTTCGTGAGCGAAATATGATAAACGCCATCAAAGAGTTTGCCGCAAGTGGTAAGCCAATTATAGGTATCTGTTTAGGTATGCAGCTTCTTTTTGAGTCTAGCGAAGAGTTTGGTGAGCATGAGGGACTTGGGCTTATAAAAGGACATGTAAAAGCTTTTGATGAATCTGCATTTAGTGAGCCACTTAAAATACCTCATATGGGGTGGAATAAAATGTTAACAAAAGAACACCCTCTCTTCGTTGGGCTAGATAAAGAGCACTACTTATACTTTGTGCATACATATCATGTGACTTGTTCAAACGCAGAGGACATTATAGGTGAAACTGAGTACGGCTATAAGTTTACTTCAGCTGTAGCTCATAAAAATATCATGGGAATTCAGCCTCACCCAGAAAAAAGTCATGAAAATGGACTTAAAATTTTAGAAAACTTCATTAAATTATAAAATAGGAGCTATGTACAAATGACTTTATACCCGGCAATAGATTTAAAAGATGGACAAGCAGTAAGACTTACAAAAGGTCTTATGGATAGTGCAAAAATATACTCAAATGAACCTTATGAACTTGTAAAAAAGTTTGAAGAAATGGGAGCTGAGTGGGTTCACTTAGTGGATTTAAATGGTGCATTTGCAGGCGAGCCAAAGAATCTTGACTCCATTATAAAAATAAGAGAAAACTGCAAGGTAAAACTTGAACTTGGTGGCGGAATCCGTGATGAAGAGACTATCAAAAAGATGCTAGATATTGGTATAGATAGAATCATTTTAGGCTCTATTGCTGTAAAAAATCCACAGTTTGTAAGAGATATGGCAAGTAAGTATCCTATTGCAGTAGGTATTGATGCTATTGATGGTTATGTGGCAGTTGAGGGGTGGGGGGAAGTATCTACTATGAAAGCTACAGATTTGGCTCGTGAGTTTGCAAACGCAGGTGTAGAGGCTATTATCTGTACTGATGTCGGTAAAGACGGAACTCTTTCTGGTGTAAATGTAGGGTTTACACTAGATATAGCAAGAGCAAGTGGTGTAAGTACGATTGCAAGTGGTGGTGTTAAGGACGTTAGTGATATAGAGGCACTAATAGCGACTAAAGAAGTGGATGGTGTTATTATTGGTAAAGCTTACTATGAAGGGACATTAGACCTCCCCGCAATATTTAAACTCCTAAATTAATGGTAAAACAAACAAAATTTTGCTATTATTAGAATACTAAAACTAGATACTATTATAAAAAGGATTTCAATTGAAATTACTTGTTGTTGATGACAGTTCTACTATGCGTAGAATCATAAAAAACACTTTGGCTCGTCTTGGTTACAAAGATATTCTTGAAGGTGCAGATGGTGCTGAGGGTTGGGCACAGATGGATTCAAATCCAGATATTGATATGCTTATTACGGATTGGAATATGCCAGAAATGAATGGTCTTGAACTTGTGAAAAAAGTTCGTGCCGATGAGCGTTTTGTAGATACTCCTATTATTATGGTTACAACTGAAGGTGGAAAAGCTGAGGTTATTACTGCTCTTAAAGCAGGTGTAAATAATTACATTGTTAAACCTTTTACGCCTCAAGTTCTTAAAGAAAAACTCGGTGCAGTTATGGGTGTAGCTGAGTAATGGAAGATTACTACTATGAATTAGTAGTAAAAGTTTCATCTCACCACTCACTCTTTTCAGATTTTTTATCAGATACACTTCCTGTTGGTTTTGAAGAGATAGAGAATGGGTTTATTGTAAGAAATGAAGATGAACTAGAGACTTTAGCTTGGGGATTAGAACAGTTTACTGAAGCACTGCAAAAAGCACTTGGCGAAACTATAGAGATTGAGTGCACACACACAAAACTCAAAAATAGTGATTGGGTAGAGGTTTATCAAAAAAGTATAGAACCGCTTCAAGTCGGAAAATTTTACATACATCCTACTTGGGATGAAAAGCATCCTCAACTACTCAATATTGAAATTAATCCTGCACTGGCTTTTGGAACAGGACATCATCCCACAACAGCATCATGCCTTCTTGCTATTTCAAAATATGTAAATGCTGGTGCAACTGTTTTGGATGTTGGTTGTGGAAGTGGAATACTAGGTATTGGGGCTATGAGACTTGGTGCAGCTGTAGAGGCTTGTGATACAGATCCTGTTTCAGTACAAAATGCAAAGCAAAACGCTGACTTAAACAAGCTTGAATTTAGAAAGTTATGGGAAGGATCTTCATCTTTAAGTGAAACTAAGTATGATATAGTCCTTGCCAACATTGTAGCTGATGTACTGACATTTATCGCAAAAGATTTAAAAAATGCTATGAATGAAAATGGCATTTTAATACTTTCAGGTATATTAAATAAATATGAAAACAGAGTTATTAGTTTTTATAAAGATTGTAAAATCATAGAAAAAATAACAAAGGATGAGTGGGTCACACTCGTTTTAAAAAAACAATAAAAGAGATAATACATGTCTAAAAAAGAAAATAAAAATGATAATAATAACTTTTTCAATCAAAACCCTCTTGTAGCATTTGCAATATTTTCAGTTGTAGTCATTTTGCTTTTTAAAGTACTTGTGGGAGATGCTGGAAATGTTGGCGACTCTCCAATCTCAGGTACAAAAAAAGTAAAACAGATTAGTTATTCTGAACTCAAGTCATTGGTGGGGTCAAAAAGTATAAACAAGGTTGACATAGGGCAAACTTATATAAAAGCAGTCTCAAACGATGGTACTCAAGTCTATACTACAAGAGTAGTTCGTGGAGATACTAAACTTATAGAAGAGCTAGACAAGCAAGGCATAGAGTATCAAGGCTTTAGTGAGACAAATTGGTTTACTGAGATGTTTGGATGGCTCTTTCCATTTTTGATAATTATAGCAATATGGATGTTTTTTGCAGGACGCATGCAAAAGAGTATGGGCGGTGGTATCCTTGGGATGGGTCAGTCAAAAAAGATGGTGAGTTCTGAAAAACCTAAAACAAAGTTTGATGATGTGGCTGGTGTTGAAGAGGCAAAAGAGGAAGTTCAAGAGATTGTAGACTTCTTAAAATACCCAGGGCGTTATGTAGAGATAGGTGCAAAAATTCCCAAGGGAGTTCTACTTGTCGGCTCACCGGGTACAGGTAAAACACTTCTCGCTAAGGCTGTAGCAGGTGAGGCTGAAGTCCCATTCTTTTCAGTGAGTGGTTCTAGTTTTATAGAGATGTTTGTTGGTGTTGGTGCTGCTCGTGTAAGAGACTTATTCGAACAAGCAAAAAAAGATGCTCCTAGTATCATTTTCATTGATGAGATTGATGCCATTGGTAAGAGCCGTGCTGCTGGTGGTATGATGGGTGGAAATGATGAGAGAGAGCAGACTCTTAACCAGCTCTTAGCGGAAATGGATGGTTTTGGTACTGATACACCAGTTATTGTTCTAGCTGCAACAAATAGACCTGAGGTTCTAGATGCTGCACTTATGAGACCTGGACGTTTTGATAGACAGGTACTTGTTGATAAACCAGACTTTGAGGGGCGTGTCAAAATTCTTAAAGTACATATGAAAAATGTAAAAATGGATGCTGATGTAGAGATAGAAGAGGTGGCTCGTCTTACTGCTGGTTTAGCCGGAGCTGACTTAGCAAATGTTGTAAATGAGGCAGCACTTCTCGCTGGAAGAAAAACACAAAAAACTGTGAAACAAAAAGACCTATTTGAATCAGTAGAACGTGCTATTGCTGGACTTGCTAAAAAATCTCGTCGCATAAATCCAAAAGAGAAGAAAATTGTAGCTTACCATGAGAGTGGACATGCTCTTCTTGCTGAAACAACGGCTGGTGCGAAGAAAGTCTCTAAGGTTTCTATAGTACCACGTGGACTAGCAGCACTGGGTTACACACTAAACAAGCCAGAAGAAGATAAGTTTATGATGCAACGCCATGAACTTTGGGCTGAAGTAGATGTGCTTCTTGGTGGTCGTGCAGCTGAGCAGGTCTTTATAGGTGAAATATCTACGGGTGCAGGAAATGACTTAGAACGTGCAACAGATATCATAAAATCAATGGTACAAACATATGGTATGAGTGATATAGCTGGTCTTATGGTCTTAGAGAAATCTCGTCAATCATTCTTGGGCGGCCCTCAGCAGTCAAGTCGAGAATATAGTGATAAGATGGCTGAAAATATGGACGAGTTTATTAAAAATTCACTCCAAGAACATTATGATAATGTGATTGCTCGCCTTGAAGAGTATAGAGGGGCTATTGAAGATATGGTCGCTCTTTTATATAAAAAAGAGAATATTACAGGCGAAGAGGTGCGTGAAATAATCGTGGCATTTGAGAAAGAGAACGGGATTGAAAGTAGAGTAGGGACTGAGCATGAAACCATAGAAGATGAGCTTAAAGATGATGCAAGTATGACAGATAAAAAAGCAAAACAAGATAAAGATGATGAGAAGTAATCTTTTCATCATAGCGCAGAGTGGTTGGAAATATGTAGGTTTTTCTCTAAGTTTTTTTCTTGTTTTTATGATCCTTGATTTGGAGTTTTTAGCTTTTTTATCATTTCTGTTTGCTTTAGTCTCTGTTTTTGTTTTTAGAAATCCAGAGCGTGAGCTTCTTAGTTTTGAAGAGAAGAGTATACTCTCTCCTGTTGATGGTGTTGTGAGTGCTATTACCCAATTAGATGACTCTGAGTATGGCTATAGAATTGATGTGCAGAGTAGTTATATAGATGTCTCACTTTTACGTGCTCCTATAAATGCTTCTGTGGAGAGTCTTAAATATCATAAAGGTACAAGAACCTCAAAAAACTCTAAACTCTTTGAGACTTTGAATGAAAATGTAGAGATTGTTTTTGTCAATAATAATAAGCAAAAAGTAAAAGTAAAGCATACTCTATCACAAAGTTTTGCACCGTTAAATGTAGATATAATCAACTCTCAAACACTCTTGAAAACTTCAAGATATGGGGTTATGCTTTGTGGTTTGACTTCTATTTATCTTCCTTCACATGTTAGAGTAAATGTAAATCTAGCAAATGAGATAAAAGCCTCACAAACGCTTATTGGACATCTTTAGAGAGACTCTCTTGAGGGTGTTGTTTTTTATAAAGTAGTTTCTCTGTATCTATATCAAAATCAAAGTAGTTTGAACGGAAGTTATCTGTTTGTATTTTTGAGAGTTGTATAATTGCTCCCTCGTTATTTTCCACTTCTAAGTAAAGCAGTGCTAAGGCATAGCGACTCTCAAAAAAGTTTTCATTTTTCATTTTTGATAATTCTAAGAGAGCAATGGCATTTGAGTGATGTCTCGCAGCAGTCGAAGCAACAGCACCTAAAAATAGCGTGTATGCATCTTGAACATTCAGCTCGTCAATTAGATGGTTGTAAAGTGTATATGACTCTTCAAACTTCTTGTCAAAGAGTGAAGCCATTGCTAATGCACTTTGAATCTCTTGAGAGTTATTACTAGTAGATTCAAGTACAGACTTTAATTGTTCTCGTAAAAAATAGAGCCTTCCAGTAATAAGGTTCAGTTGTATATAGAGATAGCGAGTTACATAAGGTCCATAGTACAAATCATTGAAGTTAAACTTTTGCTCTCTAAAGTAAGCAAGAAGAGCTGCAGCATATTTTTTTGGTTTTAAGTCATTAAAGGTGGAATCAATATATAGTATATGTGGAAGAATGTCTTGAGGAAGTAGCATAGTTAATTTTATTGCTGCATCTTGTGCCATTTTACTTTTACTGAGTTTAAGTCCAATCAAGACTTTGAGAGCTAGGTAAAGCGGTCTCTCTCGGTAATTATTATCAAGCCAGTCTATAGCCGAAATATAGTTGTTGTCACTGATGAAAAGTAAAGTTCTGTAGAGTTCTATATCTTCACTTGTTGTCTCAAGTAGTAAACTCTCTTTAAGATTAGTTCGAAGTTTATGAGAATCTTTATTTATGAGTTGACTAGTCATAATCGCATAGATTCCTGATAGATAGTTTTTTGCATCCAGGTAATAAGAGCGTAAAAAATGTTCATGTGCTTTAGGAATGTTTCCTAGTTGAGCATATGTTAGTGCTAGGTTATATTGCAAGATTGAGTGTTTGGGCTGTACTTTTACAAGGTTTTGAAGTTCAACATTAGCTTCTCTGATTTTTAGTTGAAGTGCTTTTTGTATGGCATTTGTAATACCAATATTCACATTTGATGATGCTGCACTTTTTTTCAAATATTTCTGTGCAGTCTGCACATTGTCTATATAGATATTTGCATTTCCTTTACGAATATAACTAATGGTTTGATTAGCATTGAAAATTTTATAAGGTGAAAAATAGAATATCTTCTGATATGTTGCATTTTTTGAAAATACTATGCCATCTCTATATACTTGTTGTGCTTTAGTTGGATCAAAAAGAGACTCTTTGAGTTTTACTTTGATTGGATAGTCTTTATGTACATCATCAGGAAACATGTCTGTGACATTTTTAATCTGTTTTGCTGCTTCTTTTACCTGTCCAGATTTAAGTTGAATAAGACCAAGTGCAAGTTGAGATTTTATTGGCTGGATATTTTTGATAATACTTTCACTTAGATGATTTGAAGCTAGTGTAAAGTCCCCAACTCTAGCATAAAGCAAGCCTATACTAAAATCATCCATAATTTCAAAGTTCTTTTCCATAGCTTCTATAGCATCATAGTCATTTGAAAAAAGTGCATTTATTTTTGCTGAGAGATTTTTTTGAACATAAGGGTATTCATTGGATGTGGGATTTTTTAGAGCATTTAAGGATGCTAAGTAGTTTTGATTGTAGTAGTTTATAAGCGCATAGTAGTAAGAGTAAAGTGGAGAGTTTATCTCATTTGGTAGGTATGCATACGCCAAATCTATGTAGTACCTAAAACTCTCCTGATCCTCAAGATGAATAGAGCAAACTGCAGCGTTTATAGCACTTACACATCTTTTTTCATCATTATTTATAGCCTTGGAAAATGTCTGTAGAGCTTGTTTATACTGCTTCTCTTTGAGCTGTGCAACTCCTAAGTTATACTCAGAGATGGCTTCGCTATACTGTGCGATTTTTTCATATAAAGAGAGAGCATCACTCTTTGAGCCAGTTGTGTAGAGATAGTTAGCCTTTGCAATCATATTTTCTAGTTTACTAGGCTCAACTTTGATTGTAGATTTTTCTTGGAGTTTTTCATCTATAATCTGCATATCCATAGGAATCTCTTTGTCAGAGGAGCTTAAAAGAGTAAGAAGAGTTAGGATGATAAGTATAAGAAGAGCAGCACCAATAGCACCAAAAATAAGTAGTTTTTTGTTCTTTGAGCTACTCTCTTTTTCATTTATTAGTTTATCTTGACTCTCAAGAGCCTCAGCTGCATCGCTGTCTTCTATGATGATTATATCTTCTTCGAGTTCAGACATGCACTACCTTGCTATTTTTCTATCTGTATTGTAGCAAATATAGTACCAAATTCTTAAATATAACTCTCAATTTTTTGAAGTAAATCGTCACTATTTAGGTGACTAAGAACTCGTGTATCAAAACTCTCAAAACTCTCTTGTGGTTCTCTCTCTGTTTTATACATCTGCATTATTTTTTTGACTCTGTATTTTGCACTGCTGAGGGGTACAGATTTGTAGATAACGCGAGCCTCTTTTGCTTCTAGGGAAGCTTTGCCACCTAGAAGAATGTGTACACCATAACAGGTCTCTCCATTTTCATCTTTAGCCTTACAGCCCTCAAAACCTATATCGCCGACACCATGAATTCCGCACCCTTTAACACAGGCAGACCAGTACATACGAACTTTTGCATCTTCGAGAGGGACTTCACTCTGAAGAAACTCTGCCATCTCAATAGCATCTGGCTTGTTTGGAATAACACCAAAACTACATGTAGCAGTTCCAGCACATGCTATTTGATGTGCAAAGTATGGGTTTTGGTATTTTGCATATTTTTCATAGAGACTTGTCTCTTTTATATTTTGCATAAGAGAATCATCACATATGATATAAAAACTTTGCTCGATTGAGAGTCTTATCTCGCCATCTAGTTCTTGCGAGCATTCGGCAGCTCTTATCAAGTCACTTCCACAAAAAACACCAGAGGGGATGTTAAAGAGTAGGGCTGATTTTTCACCTCTAAGTTTTGTGATACCATTACTTGGAATTTTATGCTCATTTTCTAAAAGTAACTCTCCCGTACTTAAAAGCTTACTTTTGCAACTCTGTATAATGGCATCTCTAAATGCATCCATCCCAACAGCTTCAATAAGAAAATGGAGTCGATTTTTGTTTCTGTTATCCCTGAAACCGAACTCTTTAAAAAGTGAAATAATAGATAAGAAAACCTCTTTAACATCCTCAGGTCTTACAAAAAGTCCACTCTCTTGTGCTTGTACACCAACGCGACCACCAAGATAGAGATTAAAACCTAATTCTCCATCTTTTTGAGAAAGGATAAATGAGCAGTCATGTCCAAAGATATTGCAGTCATTAGTTTTAGTTCCTAAGATGGCCGTGTTAAACTTACGCGGTAATACACCAATCCACTCCTCTTTGTTTAAAAAGATATCTTGCATCTCTTGTATCAGTGGCATACACTCAATAAGGGAATCCTCACTCAAACCATCATAAGAAGATGTAACAATATTTCTGAAGTTATCAACACCTGTTTGAAAAGTGCTAATACCAACTGCTTCAAGGCTCGTAAGGACACTATACAGGTTTTCAAACTTTATATAACGCAGTTCTAGTTGCTGTCT
>JGI10211J34971_10004584_pt1 | contig 10957 bp, 15 predicted proteins | sample Etolagsediment_FD_34971 | JGI IMG/M metagenome (IMG submission 34971)
CATTGTGTTAACAGCGTTTAATTTAGTAGTCAGTGCCATAGCTTTAAATCAAAAAAGAAAGAAAGAGTTCTCGGTAGAGGGGAGCGGAACGAATCGCAGACCTCCCCAGCACCGAGAGAGAGTGGTTACTTCTGAAGCTCGATAGCACACTCAGGACGGAGGATTCCGTGACCCATAGCGTACTTAGCTACAAATAGCGTACCTTGACGCTCGATCTGATACTCGGATTCGGTAGCGAGATCAAGCAGTTTAACGGTTCCAACAGCAGCACTGTGAGAAACAATACCAAGTGTGTTGGTGAAGTTACCATTGTACCCGCTTCCGCTTGCACCGAATACATCATTAGCAGCTAAACCGTCTCCGGTAGTAACACCTGATAAATCAGTGGAAGGGATGTGGTTGGATTTGTAGATAGTAATACCTGCAACTTGTGGGATCGATCCAGAAGCGATGCTTCCTACACCTCCAACGTCTTTATTGACAGCGGAAGTAGAGATAGCCAACGCACCAGCACCGCCAGTGATTAACTTGTAGTACTCTTGTGGACGCAATACGCAGAAACGACCGTCGCTAGGAACGTCATTCTCGTCAAGCTTTTGAGCAGCTGTGAAAAGAGCAGCAACTAACTCAGCACCTGTTGGGTCTGTGTTGTCAGCGTCATCTCCTGAGTCAGCACCTGTTCCCATTACGTTAGCGGAAACGTCAAGAATACCACCAGCTGGACGACCAGACAAGTTAGCGTCGGAACGAGCAGCAGCAATGAATACTTTAGCAAGAGCTTCATCGAAACGTTTTGCAAGAGCCTTACCCAACTCGTTAGCGTAAACGCTGCGGATGTCGTAGTGGTTCTTCATGTCGTCGATGTTAGCCAAGAAAGTAGAAGCTACTAACATATCATCAATAGTGATAACACGTTCTGTTTTCTTGATGTCACTAAGGTACTTGCTTGTTCCTCCACCTTCCTCAGCGATGTTCTCACCGGGTGTGTGGTAGTTAGCGGTAGCAATACCTGTTACTGGGAACTGAGCGGATTTACCGGACTCAATTGTACGAATAGTGTGTAGTGGTTTAAAGATGTTAGACTCTTCAAAGCTTTGCAGAATTTCTCCGCTGAACTTTTTGAGAAACAACTCATTGTTATCAGTACCTGCAACTAATCCTGCTCCGGCACCTCTAAGACCTACACGACTGGGATCTGTTATACCTTCTCCTGCCATAATATATAATCTCCTATGTTTAAGTTATTTGTTAATGTATTTGTTTGGGTGACGTTCACTTCTTTCGTTAACACAGGATTGTCTACCGCAGTAGGTCGAGGAACTAATCGTCGCTAGTTGTCTATAAAATTATTACTATAAGTAAAGTGATAAAACACAGAGTTGTCAATACTACTGCTTTATCTTTGTTGCTCAACGCTTTATAAATCCTGCGGTATCTTTGCAATTGGAACTTAACCCTTTGCCTTCTTGTGAACGTACCTCGTATATATGATCGGTATGACATTCCATAAGACTACACCCACAAGACACACCTTTAGCAAGCCATAAAATTCAGTGAGTAAGCCGTCAAAGAAGCCGTTATCCATTGATTCATCGAGCTGATTCTTTACTAATTGCTGTACATCTCCCTCACTCAAAGCTTGTACTTGTGCTGTTAAATGTTGGTTTTCTTCCATGTATTTGGATACTTCTCCTACTCCCCATCCAATGGCAGCACCACCAGCAGCAGTAGCAGGGCCACCGATGCTACCAACAGCAGCACCACCTGTAGCTCCTAAGCCCGGATAGAAGGACGCCTTGGAACATCCAGTGAAAAAACCTATGCAAATCCAAAAGCACAGGGAAAAAAGTTTGGAAGTCCAAGGCGTCACACAAGCTTATCTTTATGAATTACCTTACAGTCTACTTACAGAAAGTCTTCTGTCAATCTCTTCGTGATAAGCTTTATCTCCTGACTTGTATCGAGGATCAGACTGAGCACGGGCTAGTTCTTGCATTGACTTAAAAGGCATAGTAGAACCACCAGTAACAGCTCCTTGCACCAGTCGAGGTGAGGAACCATTAGCTTGTGTATATCTATCATAAAGAGATTTAACTGCGAACTTAGCTTGTTCTTTAGTTCCCGTAGTAACAATATCATCAAATGCATCGATCTCCTCCTGTTCTAAATTGTCGTTAGCCCACTCAGCCATAGCGTCAAACTGTCCGTTAGCTACACTCTTTATTTCTCCTTCTTCAGATTGTAACAAAGCCTGTTGACCAGCTGCATAGCTATCGACTAACTCCTTCGGGAGTCCTGCTTTAGCAAGCTTCTCATATGTCTCCTCAGAGAGCTGACCATCGTTTTCAAAGAACTCCTTAGAAGCATCAACAACAACAGCATTATAGTCAGCGTTCTCGTTATCATCAGGCTTGTCATCCTGTACATCTCCTTCATTGTCTTCAGTAGTTTCTGCTGCTTGTTCTTCGGTAGTACCTTGTCCCAGCTTTTTCTCAAGCTCGCTGTACGCCCGTGCCATATCTTCAGGACTCTTGAACTTTTCAGGTAGCCACTCAGGTCTTTCAACTTGTTGCTCCTCTCCAGTTTGTTCTTCCGATACTGTTCCCACAGCTTCTGCTGCTTCGTCTGGTTCAATTTCATTCGGTGCTTTCTCATTAATCTCTACTCGGTGTAATTCTGCCATCTCTGTTATTCCTGTGGTTGTTCTGATTGTTGTTGTTGTGATGCCATGTACTGCTCCTGTGCTGCGTTGACGGCAGGTGCTACTGCGGGTGCTCCGAGTTTCTGTGCCATCTCCATCATCTGAGCTTGTTGCATAGCTTGTTGTATTTCTTCTTCCGTCTTGATCAAGCCTTCGGTTTCAATACCTAGAGCTGTAGCACGACGTTTAAAATAGTCATTAACATTTAAGTACTGAGTCACTGCTTGTGGCCCTACTACTTGGTTAGCTCCTGCAAGGAATAAGTCGAGTCGTTGTAAGTCGTTACCTCTACCCAAAGCTTCTACTCCTGTAACAATGGTAGGCTTAACAATATCTTTAGGTAGCTTAGGCAGTCTCTTCTCTTTGGACATCTTATCCATCAAGCGAGTAACGATAGGTAGCTGTAGCTCCTGTGATAACAAAGAGTAAAGTCCACCAAGTGCAGCTTCTAACTCCTGTCCCAGCATCCGTATCTCTTCAGCTGTTACACGCTCGGCATCTCTTACCACACCGCTCGTCAACAGGAATGCTTGGCTCAGTCTATCTGTTATGCCTTGCATAGTTGTTTGAGCAGTACGGAAGTCGTTGAACTTGTTAAGCTGGAGTACCGATACATCTCCTTCACTGCCTTGCACGATAGCTCCGTTAGGTGCTTCTGCTAATGTACGGGAGCGAGTAGTGCCGTTAGGGTTAACCATGAACAACACCTTAGCTGCTGCTGCACTACCTTCTACGATTGCTTTTGTTAAAGCCTCAAGGGACTTGATGTCACCAATGTACTCCTCAACAAAACCTCTACCGTAATCTTCTCCGTCGATCTGTGTATAGCGTAAAGGTAACCAAGGTGACTTGTCGATAGCATACGATCCAATAGACTCTTCGATGACCATGCCTTTAACATCTTGCTGTACATTAAACTTATCTCCTTCTCTAATAATAGAGGTGTAGAGGTCGCAAGTGTTCTCCTTTTCCTGACGATATACTTCTTCTCTTACAGACTCAGGCAACATCATAGGTGCTACCGTTTCTTTAATAGCTATGTGTGTAACGTTACCCATTGGGTCTCTCTTCACAACATAACGATCAAGGCGGAACACACGCATACCACCCTCATCAGGTAAGTACAACAGACTGTTACCACTGATAAGTAAGTTCTTTAGTGCTTGGAATATACCGTTCCTAAAGTTCTGTACTTCAACCTCTTGCGACACACTACGCTCCACATCAGCTAATGCTTTCTCAAGGTCACTGCGTAACTGCTCTGCTCCCTCTGGCCCTAACTCCTGCTTTGCTTTGTCTAACTCATAGCGGTCAATAACCAAGCGGAAGAACGGAGCGTTAGGTGGTAGCAGTGCAAGTAGTAACTTAGACGCTAGGTTCAACACACCTCTAGCTCCTATGCCTTGATAAGGTGTGTAGTATTTAGTAGCGTAGTTGTGACCGTCAGGTGGTAGAACATACGGCAGGGTCAACTCAGAAGAGGTACGTCCTCTATCTAAGAACGACCACCGCTGATTCTCTAACGAGTGATATAGACCCTGTGCTGTTTCTTGCATCTCTTAGATAGCAGCTATAATGAAAGCAAGAAGTTCAGCATAACGCACACCTCTTTGAGTAACTTCAGTAGCACCTTCAGGAGCGTCCTCTATATTATTAAATATATCAAGCTCTGTTCTCTCAGGTTGTGCTTCTACTGCTTCAACAGCGGGTGATACTTCATTACCTTCTTCGTCGTAAACAGCTTCTACTGCTTCTACTGCTTCAACAGCAGGGATGACGCGGTCAGCTTCCCACCAAGTATTCTTGATAAACATTCCGTAACGACCTGCATCTAAACCTTCAGCAGCAAATGCAGCTTCTAAGTCTTGAGCCATGATACCAAAATGTATACGTGCGTCGTCGCCTTTCTCAGCTACTGAACTTTTCCAGCGATACTTACGAAGCAAGCCTTTACACGCCTGTGCTACACGAGTCTCTGCTTCTGATAACTCTTCGATGTCTTGTTTAAGCTCACGATCAGATGTCTGAATGGTTCCGTTAGTTGCGTATATGTCATCCCACTTTTTTGTAGCAGAACCGATGTCTTGTGCATCGTCCGTACCGGGTGTGACATTGCCGTCTCTATCAATAGTCATTCTTTCTGATGGAGCGGTGCTTGAAGTGTTGCTAGTAAAAAAACCTAATTCTGAGTAAGGAGCGTCAGCTGAAGATTCTCTACTTTTTATAGATGCTCTTGCTATTTGTCCATTTGACGCCCTTACATCCATGTTTATAGCAACAGACCCTTGTGTTGAAACATCACTATGGTAATTAAATAACCTGAGAGCTTCCCACTCACCATGAACATCTTTTTGAAGCATTAGCGTATGATCAGGACTCGTAGTACCAATACCTACATTGCTCGTACTGATAGCTAACGCTGAGTTTGTACCTTCTCCGTCTTGGATGTATTTCGCGGTAGCGTCTACCCCGTCGGTATAATCGTTTACTTGAAGTAAGCCTTTATAAGTATCGGCTGGTGTTGTTCCTGTTAAGTCTGCCATTTTATATATATAAGTTGTAGTTGTTAATTTAAGTCATGTTGTCCCATGAGCGGGAGCTGAAGGTTTCCCAATTTGTGCGTAGGAAGTCGTAGTTGTGAGTGCTGTAGTATACCTGCCACCCTGTACCGTCGTAAACCATAATAGCATCTATGTCAGTAGCGTACCTAACTGTACCGACTAAAGGTGCTGTGGCTATGATGTCATCAAACAGTCCGGGCTGTCCTCGCAATGTCTGATCTGCTGGTACATCAAAACCATACAGTACTTCAAACGCAGGACGAGCAAACCTATTAGGTAAACCTAACAAGCGACTCGGCTTGAGCTGCTCAGATGGATATACGTTTAACATTAAAGAGAGTCAACACTACCTGTAGCAAAGACACTGTGTGTACCACTTGTGTAAGCACTTATGTTAGCTCTGATCTTTTCGTAGTGTCCGTGATCATCACGAATCATAAACGATCCTACAGCACTTACGTCTTGGCTGTGTACTACAAACCAAATACCACCGATGTAGGCTTCAATGTCAATAGTCGCTGTTCCTACGACGGTCGTTGCTATTACAAACGTCCATCCCTTAGAACGCTCGACTGAGAATGCATTACCTGCCCCTGCTGAAGTAGCATCTGAAAGCAATGTCTTTTTGTCTAGTGCGCGAAGGCTCATATATATTTATCTCCTGTGTTATTATGTTGGTAAATTAACACCTGTACCTCCACCCATGCCAGCTCCAATAGTAGGACGACGACGAGCAGTCAACTGTTGTGTGCCTCTGCGACGCTTAGTACCTGCTTGTGGTCTAGCTTTAGAAGGTGCAGCTTTCTCTGCCATAGCCAACGGAGGTGGTGGTGGGGCAGGAGGCGGAGCGGGTGGTGGTATCTTAGGTGTGGAAAAGCACATAGTATTAATCCTTTGTTATAATATTGTCTTGAAGTTGTTCGTCGTAAATCTGTCGTAGATAATTAATTACACTACGTTGTCCTGACTTATACCATACCATTCTGTCGTCGTCCGTCAAGTCTGCACATTTATCAGGAAACAATTTGTCAAGCTTATCTATCAAGTTTTTTGACAGAGCAGGTAGTACTATTTCTTCAACATTCATTGTGTCTATATGATATATTATCTAAGTCTTGTGGTAGTTTGCCATCTTTTATTTGTTGCTCCGTCCATATCCAAGCGGAAGCATTCCATAAGATAGCACCTGCGTGATCCTCTGTGTCATCACCCTCAGCCAAAGCTAGAAGGTGGCGGAACATGGAGTCGTAGAGTCGGGAGAGAGGGAATCCTTTCTGCCAATTATTGTCTCCGTACATCTTTCCTCCTTCTTCAAATCGTCGGGCGAGAGAGCGTAAGGCGAGTGGAGGTATAAGGTTGGGTCGTCCACGTCCAGTGTCCCCGTCACGCTTGCTGCCTGTGGAGAAATCTTTAGTATATCCTTGGTTTGGTAGTTTCTCGGTGTCCATAAGTTCTTTATTACTTTTTTTCTTAGGTTATAGTTCTCTGTGCGTAACAGCCTAGCCATCCACGCATTTGTTAGTGCATCTTGTTCTGTTAGTCCTGCCTTCTCATACATAGCAACGACAGTCTCCCATGTGTAACCGTTAGCATCAAGTGCTTTCTTTGCACCGACTGGCCCCACTTTAGGCACACCGCCAAAGCCGTCTGTTGAGTCACCTGTTATAGTTTGTATGAGGTGGAACTGATCGGCTTCTTCTTCTGATGGGTGATGGTATTCCTTTTTGTTATAGTCGTAGAAGATACCGGGTACACTCTTGAAGTCTTTATCTATACTTACAATGATTGTCTCCTCATCCATACATCTATCAGTTGCAAGGATTGATAACACATCATCAGCTTCAAGGTTAGGCCACAGCTGTGCATCTAAATCTGTAAGCATCCACTTCTTTACTTCTTTCAGTATGATAGGTAGTCGCGACTTAGACCTGTTAGATTTATAGCTTGGGTATAGTTTGCGTCGGAAGTTAGCACGGTCAGTCAAAGCTATTACTACTTCATCTGCTCCTATCAAGTCTTTGAACTCAACGATGCGATTAAGTATTCTGTTCTTTGCTATGGTCATGTCAGCGTGGACAGTCCACATCTCTTCCTTCCACTCGATTGCTTCTTCTGCTACGACTGATCCTTCAAACGCTAGGACATCTCCGTCGATAAGTAATGTTTTATTATTCATAGAATATGCTCCAGTTCTCTTGGTACTTTTTATGTTTTCCTTTGCTTGTTGGGTCAGGGTTTAGCTTTAATGTTTTACCTGCTATCTCATGTCTTGGTATAAGCCACCAAGTATCTAGCGGAGGTATGTAACAACCAACCACATCTATCGTATCACACATTCTACTCTTATGAGCACTCCCTGATGCCGTGCCTACTAGGTATGTGTTAGCTGTGTGCTTGGTATTACTAGCTTTGATCTGCACTTTTAATATACCAGCAGGGCAAGTAACAATGAAGTCCCAAGGCATAGGTGTGACAGGTGTGTGAGGTTCGAAGTCTCGCTCTAAGCATTCCGTTATAAAACGCTGTTCTGCTAAAGCTCCCGTTCTAATTGCTTTTGATGATGGCATATATGAATCTTCGTGTTGTTGTTTCCAATCCCACGGTACGTCGAGATCGATAGTATCGTACAACTCTGCAAGTTTCAAGTAATAGTCGTACTCGATCTCTGGTTGTTGTGTCAGTGTGTTTCCGCCCATGTGTTACCTACCTTTGCTTCGCCATCAAGGGCTACGTTAAGTTTTAATTCTTTACCTGCTGATTGGATTGCTCCGACTGCTAACTGTCCGAAGATGTCAGCTTTCTCAGGTAATACCTCTGCTTGGAACTCGTCGTGTACATTAGCTACAAACGCATAGTCTGCACCGTGTGACCACTTCAATATGTTGAGCTTGTGAAACAGTTGGATCAAAGCAACCTTCATACACACAGCTCCTGCACTTTGTAACAACATATTGAGTGCAGCATGAGGAGAGCGTACTGGAAGAATCCGTTTGTCTAACCCAACAAGCTTACCTTCTCGTTCTACCTTTGACTTGATTGCCATCTGTAACTTTCTAAGTGCAGGTAGGTTGCTCAAGAACTTACGCTTTAACATCTGTCCTTCTGCTGCTGATCCTCCTACGATCTCTCCTATCTTTGCATCACCTGCACCGTAAAGGAAAGCGTAGATAAATGTCTTGGCTTGGTCACGAGTCTCAAGTCCTGCTGCTTTCTGATTCAGTGTGTGTACATCTCCTGTTACTACAGTCTGTGCATACTCACCTCCGTCAAACAAAGCAAGATAGTGAGCAAGCATCCGAAGTTCCAACCCACTGGCATCACACCCTACAAGCTTGAATCCTTTACCTGCTTTAAACAAGTCCCGACATTCTTCACCGTACTCAGCACGACAAGCAGGTACTTGTGCCATGTTAGGATTCTGATGCGTACATCTACCTGTTACTGCTCCGTTGGTGTTAACCCTGCCGTGTATTCTGCCGTGCTTCATGAGTTTGAGCCAAGCTTGATTACCTTCTGCTAGTTGCCCAAGTCGTTTAGCTACAAGGAGATACTCACATAACACAGCAGCAAATGGATGGTCTATATTTTTCAGTACAGCTTCATCTACCTTTGGTGTCTGAGCGTCAGGTTCCTTTGGTAATTCATAGCCTAGCTCAAGCATACGCTCTGCTATCTGCTGACGACTACCGGGATTGAAAGGTAACACCTTCTGTTTGTTAGCTAGTGGTACTGCATCCTTTGCTCTAGCTTGTACTTGCTTGGCTTCCTTCAGTACTTGTTTAAGTAACACCTTTGTCTCAGCCTCATAAGTAACACCGTCAATCTCTACCCTCCAACCGCTTGGTGTCTTCATCTCCTCTGTTTTAGCAGGGAACTCGTTCTGTAATTTATCCAGCAGTTCAGCACGACGGGCTATAAGTTTCACCTCCAGCTTCTCTGCTTTATCTATATCAAACGCAAACCCACGCTTCTCTTGTCGGTGCATAAGGAAAGCAAACCAATGCTCAATCGCTAACATATGTTCACTTGGTTCCTTGGATAAAAGGTAGTCAAACAACAGCTGTGTCACAATGACATCACGCTCGCAATACTTACGCATCTCTTCGTTGTAACTGTCAAACGCACCGTCCTCTTCACCGTACGATAGCTTGGTTACCTTGTGCATCCGCTTACCCCATGCTTTCAAGGAGTGACTGCCTACTAGAGTCTTGTCGAAGTCCTTACGCAGGAAGTCGTCGTTCCGTACATCAGGTACTATACACCTAGCCATGACCAGCGTATCAAGTACCTTTATCAAAGCAGGGTGGAAGTTGTACAGCTTGGACAGAGCAGGTAGATCAAAGCCTATAACATTGTGACCGACGATCTTGTCTGCCTTAGCTAACTCTCTTAGTCCGTTCTCTATACCAGCACCGTGATAAGTAATCATCTTTGGGATGGTAGGGTCGTAGATAGAGAGGCAGTGAACCGTCTTTAAGTCAGACAAGTTCGACCAGTCCTCTATCGCATTTGTTTCGATGTCAAAGAATAGTGTTTTCATTTATATTTAATCTAGTATTACTGCAAGTAGTCTTTCTTCCTCGGTTTTTAATCTGTGACAAATAGCACAAAGAACTTGGCACTTGGCTATCTCCTTAAACAAAATATTCCAACTCTTTTTTCTTAAATCTCCTATAGAATATTTTTTATCTGATGGATTAACATGATCTAAGTCTAAACTTAAAGCATCCTCATTGTAACCACACACACAACAACCGTGAGCAAGTTTATATAAAGATAGAAATCTACCTTTTCGCTGTGCGTCTGTTAGTTTTTGTATATCAGGTTTTAAAGACATACGTTTTAACTTACTATCTTGCACTTCTTTAAGTTTATCTCGTGCCTTATTTGTCCTTAAACTAGCAAGCCTGTTCTGATGATCTCTAGCTTGCTCAAGGTATTCACTCATTTTCATAAAGCCTCCTCTGCTGTAAAACCGAAGTCTTCATGTGTGGGTAGTTTAGGATTCATAGTTTCATCTTCTTCGTCGTCAGGTAGTAAATCGTAAGCCACCTCTTTCAGTTTCTGGCTCCAGAAAAGTACCTCTTCCTGATCTGGATACTCATTTTTAGCAATGCTCCCATTTATAGATTGTATATACGCAGCTACGTCAAGGATCGCAAAGAATTGTTTTTTAGTTATATTAGTTTTCATATTTTTTAGAATGGTTGGTTGTTATCGTCTGTTGTTTCGAACACATTGGTGTCCTCCTTGTATCGTCCTGTGTCGTGGTTATAACTAAGAGTAGTACAATGTCCTGTTTGTCCGCTGAATCTATTCTTTAACACACGGACTCGTGTCTCATTAGATGTAGTCTCAGCTTGTTGATTCCTCTCCAGTCCTATGACCATGTCACTTAGCTGTGCGATTGCTTGACTGCCTCTCAGATGGTGCAGACTTACTCGTCCTCCCTCCTCGTGACCTGTGTCTACTCTCTTTAAGTGAGACACCAACACCATACCACACCCTGTCTCTTCAACAAGACTTCTAAGTTTGGTCATGGTGTTATCAATTAACCGTCGTTCATCGTCTCCTGCTATACCACTGACAACAATGCTTAGGTGATCCAAGAATATCCACTTACAATTAAACCCTTTTATAAGGTACTTTATTTTAGTAAGCAGGTTGTCGCTGTCCATACTGCCGAAGTGATCGT
>JGI10211J34971_10004585_pt1 | contig 10956 bp, 8 predicted proteins | sample Etolagsediment_FD_34971 | JGI IMG/M metagenome (IMG submission 34971)
AGAATGGGTTGTTGCGCTAACAAGACGGAACTCACCATTGCTGTTTCGTATGATGTCTAGTGTCTGAGCACCAATGCTGCCAGTCGCTCCTAACAAATGAATGTTCATAGCATATCCACCAATAGACTAATGAACAATACGACAATCCCAACCAATAAGACACTGTCAAACCGGTCCATGATACCACCATGTCCGGGGAAGATGTTGGAGAAGTCTTTGATGCCCATTTGGCGTTTGATCTTACTGGCGACAAGGTCGCCAATCTGACCGATGATGCTTAGAACGAACACAAGTCCAATGGTTGGTCCGATATTGAGTGCAATCGATCCAATGACTTCCAGATCGACAACCAACACATATATGACGACGAGAATCATGGCAGCGAGAGTGCCTCCGATGCTTCCTTCGATACTCTTTTTGGGAGAGATGTTAACAGCAAGGCGATGCTTCCCAAAGTTGATCCCGACAATGTAGGCAAAGATATCAGTGGCGACAGTAATCAGGAACACGAACCCAATCGCATACACATCTTCACTGAAGAAGTATATGGCGGCAAATCCAAAGGCCGGATATAGAATCGAGAATAACATCTCACCGGCACGATGACCACCGAACGACGGTACGAATACAAGCAATAATGATATTCCAATCAAGAGATCCACCAATGCGAGAAATGCCCACTCAAGCGCCAAGTCTCCAGTGAAATACATCGCTAAGAAATGAAACAACACGCCACTGTATAACACGTAGACTGCACCAACCCACATCGGTAGTTTCTCAGTGGCATTGTACAGTTGGAAAAACTCGTAAGTCGCGACCATCGACAATACCAACAACATTCCATACAAGAACCATCCACCAATGAGGAAGAGTGGAATCAATAAACCGGCTAGTGCGATGCCTGTGATGACCCGGGTCTTCATTGGCTCTTCTCCTCTTTCAGACCACCGAAGCGTCGATTCCGTGATTGGAAATCATCCAGTGCCTTGAGGAGTTGTTTCTTGTTGAATGCAGGCCAGTGAACCTTGGCGAAATACAGCTCACTGTAAGCGAGTTGCCAGAGCAGGTAGTTGCTGATCCGTTGCTCGCCGCTGGTGCGAATCAAGAGATCCAACGGAGGTAATTCCTTGGTATATAAATGAGTGGTGATTAAGTCTTCGTTGATGTCATCCAACTGGATGCCGCCAGTCTTGTAGTCGTTGGCGATTTGTCTGGTTGCTTCCACCAGTTCGGTTTGACTTCCATAGTCAAAACAAATATTTAAAATGAGGCCTTTTCTGTCTTTGGTTTTCTCTTCTACGCGTTCAATCAATTCCGTGACATGACCAGGGAAACGATCTCGTCGTCCTGAGAACATGACGCGAATGTCGTGTTCTTCAAAATTTCCCTTGAAGTTCTCTTCAAACTCCTTGGGAAGGTTCATCAAATAATCAATTTCCGCTTTTGGTCGTTTCCAGTTTTCGGTGCTGAAGGCATAGACAGAGAGTGCTTTGATTCCAAGCTCATTACAAGAAATCGCGATGTCTTTCAAGTTCTCGCTTCCCTTGCGATGACCAAAGGTTCTCGGCATGTTTCGCTTTTTCGCCCAGCGACCGTTGCCATCCATGATGATGGCAATGTGCTTGGGAATGTATCGTGCTTTGACGCGTTCTTCTAGTCGCATGGTTTTCACCTCATTTACAATACATTATTATACTATACAACACCGTAATTTACCACTAAAACCACCACTGGTAGAAAAAAGACTCCCCTTGGGGAGTCATACAAACGACAACGAGTCGAAGACTGTTGTCGCTTGTATCGGGATGATTACATCTAGGATATGGAGAGAAACTATTGGTGATTCTTAATTAGTGTTTGGATGATGCTCAAATCGATTTTCGGTTTGCGATCAAATGTAAGCAATCCATTGATTTCCTGTTCGACGTCCGTGAACTGCGTATAACAGAATCCTTGCACGAACGGCGACTCGTACAACGGTTTGATGACCGCGGCCAGACGGCGTCTAAAGTCCTCGTTGTTTTGGGCGTTGGAATATCCCCAGCCTTGTTGGCCGTTGGTTTGATAGGAGATCCCACCAAACTCGGTCACCAATACCGGTTGATTGTTATAATGATAGCCTTTATTCCAGAGAGGACGATGTCCCGGCTTGGAAGCGAGTAGATTCGCCATGTCGTTGTATCGTTTCTTTAGGACGTTGTAGTTGCTTTCGTAATCGTGAATCGTGAACAGATCGGTTATGGCGTGCTCCCAGCCGTCGTTGCTGACAACCAAACGGGTCGGATCCAGCTTCTTGGTGAAGTGATACAGCTCGTTCAGGAATGCCACTTGTGCCGGATCGTGCTTGAGATCAGGAACACCCCATGACTCATTGATTGGTACCCAAACCACCAGGGCGGGATGGGAATAATCGCGGAGGATCATTTCTTTGAGCTCGCGTTTCAATTTGGACCGGGAGGTATCATTGAAGGAATAAGCGCTTGGCAGTTCTCCCCATACCAGCAGTCCGTGTTTGTCAGCGTAGTAGAGATACCGCTCTTCTTCGATTTTTTGATGTTTCCGGACCCCGTTGAACCCCATCTGTTTCGCAAGTAATACATCATTCAACAAGGCATCATCATCGGGACTGGTAAGCAAGCTGTCCGGATAATATCCTTGATCGAGCACCAATCGCATGAAATACGGTTTGTTGTTCAGAAGGACTTGATTGTCTTCGCCAATCGATACCTTCCGAAAACCGAAATAACTTCTGACCTGATCGTCGCCAAAGGTGAATGAAACGTCGATTAAAATCGGTCGTTGCGGGCTCCATAGCAACTTCTCAAATTCTTTCACGTTGGAGAAATCCACTTGGTACTTTCCCTTCGACGATAATTCAAAAGAAGTATTCAGCTCGGAAAACTGCGGGAACGTGATGTGCAAGGTGCGTGGCTGTTTTGTGTGCGCAATGCACGCAAACGATACAGTCTTAAGATCAATGTCGGTGGTAATCAGGACTTGGGACAAGTACTCCATCGGTACCTGCTCCAACCAAACTGTCTGCCAGATTCCCGTGGTTTTGGTGTAGTAGATTCCCTCGGGAACAACCTTCCAATACTGTTTGCCGCGGGGATTGTCGAGATCGGTCATGTCATCGTGTACCCTCACCACCAAGGTGTTGTCACTCTTGACAAAGTCAGTGATGTCAAGGGAGAACGAGGTGTGTCCCCCTTCGTGTGTCCCGGCATGAAGACCATTGACATAAACCTCAGCTCGATAATCCACCGCACCGAAATGAAGGAGGGTTCGTTTCGAGACATCCGTCAGGGAGAACTCGCGCTTGTACCAGACGATGTCATGTTGGTCCGTGCAGTGGATTCCACTTCGTTTCGTTTCATAGGCGAACGGAACCTCAATTGTTCGAGCGCTCGGAAACTTGCGTTGATACCCGAGCAATACACCGCGATCCTCGTCGTCGAAGAGAAACTCCCATGGACCGTTCAAACTCGTCCACTCCTGTCGCTTGAACTGTGGTCTTGGATACTGTTTTGTCATGTGATGTCCTCCTAATTCTTGATGCCCGTCATTGTGATTCCGCGAATGAAGAATCGCTGTGCAACCATGAACATGGCCAACACTGGAACGATTGATACAACGGTCGCTGCCATCAAGCGGGAATAATAGATGTTGTAATTGCCCTGCATCAGTGCAAGTCCGATCGGCAGGGTTCGATAGGTATCACCATTCAGGACGATCAAGGGCCAAAGATAGTCGTTCCAGTTGCCCATGAAACTGAACAATCCGACGACGATTAAGGCTGGTTTTGCCAATGGCAACACGATTCTAAGATAAATTTGAATGTGACTCGCGCCATCGATACGCGCCGACTCGATCAAGTCCTTGGGAATCCCCAAAAAGAACTGACGCAACAAGAAGATGCCAAACACACCGCCAAGACCGGGTACGACTAGGGCTTGCAGTTTGTCCAACCATCCGAATTGAATCATGATCGAGTATAGGGGAATCAAGTTCATAACGTTGGGAATCATCATCGTTGATATCAAAAACCAGAACATGACATCACGGAACTTCCAACGTACGATCGCATAGCCGTAAGCAGCCAACGAGGCGATTAGCAAGTACAACAATGTATGACTTGACGCTGCGATCAGGCTGTTTTTGATGTAATGCAAAATATTGTTGTTGGTGTCGTTGAAAATAAAGCGATAACTGTCCAGGGTGAAGTCATTCGGAATCAGGTTGATGCCACCGCTCACTGCTTCTTGTTCGGTTTTGAACGAAGTACTGATGACCCACATCACAGGAATGATCCACAACACCGAGATGATGCTCAAGATTGTGAACGAAATGCGTTTCTTCCGTTGTTCGATTTTTCGTAGAGCCATACGATCACCCTAACCTTTTGATGACACGGGATTGGAATACGCTGATGAAAATCATGATCACACCGAGACAAATCGCCATTGCCGTAGCGATGCCCGGATTCGGACGACCTCCACCAAAGGCGATTTCACGAATGTACATCATCAACACCTTGGTTGATTCCGACGGTCCCCCGCCAGTAGCCAATTGTGGTTGTCCGAAGACGTTGAACGACGCCAACGTCGTCATGATCGTGATGTAGACCAGCTGATTGCGCATGCCCGGTAAGGTGATGGAAAAAAACTTTTGAACAATGTTCGCCCCATCCACTTCTGCCGCTTCATACAGCGACTGAGGAATTTCTTTCAGACTGGCGGTGAAGATGACCATGTTCCCACCAATCGTCCACCAGATCGTCATCACGATGAGACTGGTCCAGGCAAATGGTTGTTCCGCCAGCCAGGGAATGTTATCGAATCCAACTTCCGACAACGTCAAGTTTAGGATCCCGACATTGGTGTTGAGAACCCAGCGCCAAATCAAAACGAGCGTCGTAATACTTAACAGACTCGGTAAAAAGAAAATCCCGCGGAATACCTTGTACCCCTTGGGTTCCACATTGATCAAAATGGCAAACATCAACGGGATCGCGACCAAAAACGGTACACTGAGGATGACAAACGTGAAGGTATTCTTCAACCCGTTGATGAAATACTCGTGGTAGATGTGGTCGGTTTCAAACAGAATCCGACGGAAATTGGCGAATCCCACAAACTCCCGCATCTCGGGAAAGAACATGTGCCAATCGTACAGACTGATGACCAGACCATAGAAAAAGGGTATGATAAAAAACGTCGCAAAAATCAGGAAATGCGGTGCGACAAACAAAGCGCCAGCGTTTTTCTTCAGAACATCAGTTACCGAGCGCTTCGTCGACACGTTGCTGTCCTTCTGTTTCCGCCTCGTCCAGCAGTGCCTGGATATCGGCATTGCCCATGCTCATGGCTTCGGTCACACGTGAGAACACCGGTTCAAACGAATCTTGGAAATACGGCGAGATCGTCGGGAACACGATATGATCGACATTCGCAAAGGTGGAATGATATGGCAAATCCAAATATTCTTGGCTTTCCAGTACGGTCAAGTTGGCTGGAATCTGGCCGGCATTGGCCCAACGTAAGCTGTTTTCACTGACGTAGGAAATGAATGCCATAATCGCTTCTTGCTTGTCTTCATTGACTTTCGCCGGACGCGGCATGACAAAGTTGTGGCTACCCGCCCATATGGCCGGCGTATCGCCAAACAGAGTCTCAATCGAAGCTGTGCCAAAGTTCACCCCGGAATCGATGATGCCGTTCAGCATCCAGATGCCGTTGATATGGAAGGCTGCGCGTCCTTGTCGGAAGATCGCCAAGTCTTCATCAACGGTCACATTTTCTGGGCTGACGCCATGGGTGTAAATCAATTCGTGCAGGACATTCAATGCGTCATATCCTTCTTGCGTATTGTATGCAGGATACATCGTATCCGTGAACATGTCTTGTCCATCGTGTTGGAACAAGGATGCTTGGAACAAGAGTTGCGATGGCCACACATTCGACAGCGGTAGACACCACTGATCGATGCTTGGATCGTTCAAGATATCACATGCGGCAATCAATTCGGCCGTTGTGGTTGGCACTTCAACATCATACTCGTCCAAAATGTCTTTGTTGTAATAGAGACCAATCGGGTGGACATCCAGTGGGATGCCATAGCGTTTGGAATCGTAAATCCCCGCATCCCAAACCGCGCTGATGTAGTCTTCTTCGTTCAGTTCGATGTCTTCGACGAGATCATCAAACGATGTCAACAATCCCAGTTGAGCGTATCTGGCGATACGATCCAAATGCATGATGGCGACATCGGGCCCCTGTCCTTGCGGGACAACGGTATTGAGCTTGTCGTAGAAATCGTTTGCCGGGATGGTTTGCGTGTTGACACGGTACACCCCTTCATTCTCTGCATTGAAATCATCAATCATGTTTACCATTTCCTGTCCGTCCGGTCCGGTAAAGATGTTCCAGAAGGTAATGGTAACCAAATAATCATCGTCATTGTCATTGCCGTTGTCGTTGCATGCCGTTAGTGTCAGCACACTCAACAGCACCAACGAGACAATCATCCATCGTTTCATTCTGTTTCCTCCTCAATATAGGGGGCCTCCGTCTCGGTCTCGCTCGGCATGAATCCATTCACCTGCGGCCAACCCTTGGAGTCCCATATCAACTTGTCTATCATCATAGGTCGTCTGCTTGCGCCATTGTTCAAATAGGGATCATCCTTGTTGATTCCGTGATACACGATCCAGTAATCCCCCGCATCGTCAATCACGATTGAATTATGGCCGACACCGACGTATTGACTTCCCTTGTCCATGACAAGACTAGCGGCGTTGCCGATCGCACTGTGACCCCGGCGGTCTTCATAAGGACCCAACAGTTCCGTGGAACGAACCACTCGTACATTGTACGTCGAGTTCGGTCCATCGCAACAGCTTCCGGTACTCAGGAACAGATAGAAATACCCATCCTTTTGAATGACGTAACTGGCCTCGAACGCACCTCCGGCGATGTGATGTTTGTCGCCAACGGTAGACAATCCGTCCTCGCTCAGTTGAATCGCGTAGATACCGCGGAAGCTGCCCCAGAACATCCAAAGCGTTCCGTCATCATCGGTGAAGACGAACGGATCAATCGAGTTCTCGACGCCGATTTCATCGGAGGTAAAGACTTTTCCCTGATCGGTGAAAGGTCCTTGTGGTGTTGGCGAGGTTGCCACTCCGATACCGGGATTGGCGTCGCCCCAGACACTGAGCGAATAGTACAAGTAGTACATGCCGTTGATGTACTGGATGTCCGGTGCCCATATGCCCTTGAACCCAAGCCATGACGGTTTTTCCTCAAATGCATCACCGATGTATTCCCAGTTCACAAGATCGGTCGATCGCACGATTGGAACGAGTTTGCTGTCGAGACTGAAGTCCCAGGTGTCTTCGGTGCCATAAGCATAGAAATATCCATCCCCCCCGCGAATGATCGACGGGTCGGCTAATACGGGTTCGAATACTGGATTGGAGTACGGATTCACAGGAATCTCCTCTTCCACCGGCTCACATGCAGCGAGAACCAGCAATAGCGCTACTATAAACAATCGTTTCAAAATACCACCTCATTGAATGGTGTAGAAGCTCGGATGAGCTTCTACACGCGTTCACTCGTATATTTAGTTAGGGTAGTTCGATGACTACAAAGTCTCGAACATCCACGTTGCTGATGGGGTCGGTTCCACTGATTTGGCCTAAGAAGATTGCGAATTTGGCCGTAGTGATCGTATCTTGGGAGTTGAACAGATAGGTCACAGTCTCCCAATTTGCACCGATGTCCCACTCGACGCTTTCGCCTTTAAGATCGGCATAGCTGTTGGCGGGATCTTCAATTCCGAGTCCGATGCGACGATCCGCGTCGGAACGGACTTTGAATGAGACCAAGTATTGGGTTCCAGCACTGATGGACACGTCAGTTTGATGCAGTTGAATGTGCCACCAGGCGGTTCCGAGATCGGTTAGGGCTGCGGTCAGAACATTGTCTGTCACGCTCATCGTTCCGGTTCCGGCTGGGAAATCATAGTTCCAGCCCGAGTCATCGACGAAGTTCGAGTTCAGAAGAATGTTGTAATCGTCGATTTCAACCATGTCGAAGCGGTTGACGGTGACAGTACTGACCGGATCAGATCCACTGATTTGTCCTAAGAACAAAGCCAGTTTCGCGGTGTCGATCGTGCGGTTGGCACGGAACACATAGTAATAGGTGTCGTAGGTAGCCGTTACCGACCATTCGATGCTTTCACCCTTGAGATCGGCGAATCCATCACCGGTGTCTTCGATACTGAGACCGATTACGCGGTCTTGATCCGATTTCATTTCAACAACGACAAGGTACAGTTTGCCGTCGACGATGCTGATGCCGTCTTGTTGCAATTGAATCTTCCACCATGCATCACTCAGATCGGTAAGGTTCGCAACCAACTCGTTGTTGAGGTATTCCATCGTTCCCGTTCCGCCTGGGAAGTCGAAGACCCAACCGTCGGTCCCTTCCATGTTTGGATTGGTGATGACGCTGACGGGTCCGCTGCCAGCGGGATTGACGGTGACAACACGATCGGCGGTGATGGTCGTACCATAACTGTCGGTGATGCTGTAGGTGATGGTGTAATCACCCGGCACGCTGGTATCAACGGTTCCTGTTACGATGATGTTGGCAGTGATGTCGCCGTCTTCATAATCCGTCGCAGTCACTCCGGCAAGGGGGTCGAACGTTTCGCCTTCGGTCACGTTGGTGTTGAAGGTACCAGAGAGTACCGGGTAACTATCGGGTGATTCGACGACGAGAACATTGTCGATGTAAACGGTGGTTGCAGTATCGGTTTCCGCCATCTTACCTAAGAATAGGACGACTTTGGCGGTATCGATTGTACGATCGCTGTTGTAGATAAAGGTAAAGGTTTGCCAGTCGGTGGTCAGATCGAACACGGCATGGCCCTGACCTGTGATATCGGCGTAGCCGTCGGCAATATCTTCAACACCAACGCCAATTGTTTTGATGCCGTCAGCTTTCGCTTCAAAGGTTATGATATAGGTCGTATCAAGCGTTACACTGCGATTGTCCTGATGCAGCTGAATGTGCCACCAGGCATCACCGAAGGTGGTAACTTCGACTCCTAGAACACCATCGGTAACCGTTCCTTGGCCGGTTGTTCCAGCATTGAAATCGAGTAACCAGTTGTTCAATCCATAGTCGAAACCACTGTTGTACAGAGCGTAGTCTTCGACTTGTTCGGCGGTGACGGTGATGATGCGATCCTGGGTTGTGACGTTGCCACCGCTGTCGGTGACGCTGTAAGTAATCGTGTAGACATCTTCGGTGTCCATGTCAAGGGTACCACTGGTTGTGATAGAAGCGGTGAGATTTCCATCTTCGAAATCACTTGCAGTAATGCCTTCCAGCAAGTCGAACGTGTCACCGAGTACAACGGTGACGTCTTCGATGCCGTGCAAGGTTGGATTGCTGTCCGCTTGCAGGGTGACGCTGAAGTTGTCGATATATACTGTTGTGGTTTCATCGGTGCCGGCGATCATGCCTAGGAAGATGGCGTATTTCGTCGTATCGATCGTTCTAGGTGCGGTAAACGAATAGGTGAAGGTTTGCCAGTCGGTGGTGAGATCCCACTCGATGCTTTCTCCTTTTAAGTCGGCGTAGCCGTCGGCGACGTCTTCGATTCCCAGTCCAATGCGTTTGCTGCCATCGGCTTTGGCATCAAGACTGACGACATAGGTTTTGCCTTCTTCAATGGAAATGCCACCTTGGAACAGCTGAATGTGCCACCAGGCATCCCCGAGGTCGGTTAATTCCGCTTCCAGTACACCGTCAACGACGGTCATCGTTCCGGTACCAACCGGGAAGTCAAGGCTCCATCCGGTAACGCCAAGGGCGAAATCGGTGTTGAAGAGTTCCCAGTCGTTTTCTTTCCCTAGTACGATTTCAACGATACGGTCGACATAGATGGTGGTTGTACCATCGGTAACCATGTATTGCACGACGTAATTTGCGCCTTTGGACAAGTCGGAAATGACGACGTTGTTGGTCGTGATGTTGGCCGTGATGTCATTGCCGCTTCCATCTTCTGCGGTGACACCAGCCATGACGTCAAACGGTTGTCCCAGTACAACGCTCGCGTCTTCGATGCCGCTGACGACGATGTCGCTATCATCCAGGGTGACTTCTTCGACTGAGAGGTTGTCCAAATGAACGGTCGTTGCAACTTCATCTTCCCCGATGCGACCCAGATAGATGACGAACTTCGCCGTATCGATGGTGCGATCGCTGGTGAAGTAGTATTCATAGGTATCGAATGAGGTCGTCAATTCGAAGACTACATCTCCACCCGGTAACATCACATAACCATCGGCGGTGTCTTCCATGCCGATACCAATGCGTTTCGGGCCTTCTGCCTTGGCATCAAAGGACAGTTTGTAGACCGTTCCTTCATCGATGCTGATGGTTTGGTGGACTTGCAGATTCCACCATTCCTGGCCAAGACCGGTAATGGCGACCTCCAACACTTCTTCTTCAACCGTGAAAGTTGCTGTTCCACCTGGCTGATCAAAACTCCAACCGGCGTCTCCCAGACTGAAATCACCATTGTACAATGAGCTTGGATTGTCCACGACAAACTCGACCGTGATAATGCGTGTTACACGTGTCGTGTTTCCCGCACTATCGGTTACGGTGTAGTTGACGGCGTGCTCGCCAAGGATGCTCGAGTTGACAAATCCGTCGGTTTCAATGGTGGATGTCAGGTCGCCGTCTTCTTCGTCGGTGGCCGTAACGCCCTCTAAAATGTCAAATGCTTCTCCCTGCAAAATTGTAACGTCATCGGCTCCGGCAATGACAGGAGCTTGATCCTCCGCCTTACATGCGGATAGAGTCACGATGGCAAGAAACAACAATGCGAATATACTAATTTTCTTCATGTCTTCCTCCTGGTAAAATTTAT
>JGI10211J34971_10004586_pt1 | contig 10955 bp, 9 predicted proteins | sample Etolagsediment_FD_34971 | JGI IMG/M metagenome (IMG submission 34971)
TTTAGTATTCGCTGTTACCATATCTTCCATTTTTCACGCATAATTTGGCGGGACATTGGATGCATTGTAAAATTTTCACAGTATTTTCGGCAATAACTTCACAGATATGTGCTCTTTCATTTTTAAGAATGGCAATAATATTATTTTCTTTCCAATTGCCGAGGTTTTGTGTTGGATTAAGTTTAAGTAAATCTCCATCTTCAGTTATTTCAACATCATCTTGCAAACATAAAAAGTCAACAACTAAATAGTTTTGCAATCCTTGGCATACGTTATCCACGTAATTTTTGGTGGCAACTTCATCACTTTTCTGAGGGTCTGCTACATTAACAATTGTTTTCTTGTTCATTTGTATATTTCCATCTAAACGCAAATTACCAATCCATAAATCATCTCTTTTAATCAATTCATAACTACCACTGTGCAACCTTCCTAAATTGTAATATTGCTTTTCCCAATCATACCACATATAAGTTTCGCCATTTCCCTTAAATTGCAGTGGACAATTTAATAAACCAATCTGTTGCACTGCTGTCAAATCAATGGGTTCTTTTACATCTTCTTTAACTTCCAATTCTGGATTTATGCCACCAAATTGCACCCATTTTTCTCCATCATAACCTTCAAATTTATTTTCATTAAATCTAATAAATCCTTCTTTCTTTTTACCGGTTGATTGTTGTAAAATAATTCCAGAAGATTGGAGAGAATCTCCAACAAATAATTTTTTATCAATGCTAACATCTCCACCAACTTCTAAACTTTTTTTAGGATTTATTTTATTAATTCCAATTCGTTGACCTTCTACAAAAAGTACACCTTCCCCATCTTGCCACAAATTATCCCTCGTAAAACTTAACCATTGATCACCGTTCCAACCTAAAAATTCTCCATTTCTGTAAACCAACTGACCTTCTTTTGTTCTTGCACTGTCACCAATTACTACTGAACCTAAGAAATAAGATTGCCGCTTGAATACTCCGGTTCCTTCTACAATAAATGGAGCTAATCCCAGATTGTTCACTTCAGTCGGATTTTCAATGTGTAATTTTGCATATTTTTTAGATTCCAAAAAACTATTATGATACATCTAAATCATAATAATCCATAAAATTTTAAATTAAAACGTCAACCTTTTTAATAAAACACTCCTCATATTATTAAATTCTCCTGTCTCCTCTCCAGAACCTTCCAATTCCATCGCATAATTATTCCTATCCAAATTACTCACATTTAACGTAAAATTTACATCTCCTTCTACACCTTTTAACACCCAACCATCAAAAGATGTCATCTTATCATATGTCCTCTCCCATACATAATATTTTGGTTCACCTAAAATATCCACATAAAACTCCACAAACTTCCCATTCTGTTTTATTGTATACATCGTTTTTACCTCATAAGGCTTGTCTATATTATATACAATACCTTCTAAATCTCCAATTATTTGTTGGACTTCCTCCCATTTTCCAGTTAATATCGGAGGAGTTGTATAACGTTGTTCCACCGGTTTTGGGCAACATTCACATTTACAATTCTTCATAATGTATACCACATTTTAAATCCATGTATATGGTCCCCAGCTTTTTACTTCTACATCCTCCTTTTTCGGCTCAACCTCAAAACTTGTCCCTTTTCTCTCTGCAACTAATTGCCAATAAAATCCAACATCTTCCCCATAATTTGTATCCAAATATACCCTTATCCTATCTTTTAGTACTTCTCCACCAATTCTTGCGATTGGTCTACCTTTTATTGTCAATGTTAAAACTCCACTTCCTTCTACAACCAATTGTTCATAATATTGTGGCAAAACTATATCCACTTGGTCATTTCCTGCCGCAATATGTCCATATCCTTTATACATAACATCTGCAGTTGGTCCTTCTAAACAAGCATGCACCAAATATTTCTCTTTATATAAAGGATGGTCTATTGTAAAATTTTTTACTTGCACTTTTTTCCTAGTTAACACATTCCCATCATTAAATGGTACCGCCATTAATTGCTCACCCTCCCACATAAATCCTACCTGATTTCCTATACTTGTACTTACACAACCTGTCTTCAAAATCGCAGCATTATTTCCCAATTTACTATTAAATGTCGCAAATGATTGTCCAACCATTACTTCACCATTGCAATATAAACTTCCATCAGTTACTTGTACAACATAATCATCACTTCCAATTCTTTCATTTATATTGTTGTCTTCTGCTCCATCATCTCTACCTAAAAATAATACGCCATCATCTTCAACCACAAATTTTATGTTTTTTCCCATCTCCATTTTACACATTCCTTCTCCAGTTTCTCCTTTAATGACCACATTTTTCATTCCTCGCCTATGCAATTTTAACATTTCTACTGTCTTCTCATTGCCTTCTATTTGCAAACCTACTTTTTCATTGTTAATTTCATTGGCTACAATATGTAAACAACCATTTGGTTTTACTGTTCCAATGCCTAAACTCCCACTTGTTATAAAATTATCTTCATTACCAAAATGATTTATTACTACAACAGTTCTATTTACTTCTGGTGGTGCATCACTTGCTCGCCAATCTATCTTTGTAAAACTCCTTGGAACTAATACATCCAACATTGTTGTTTCCATTTGTGTTAACTTCACGCAACTGTAAACAGTATTTATACGCCTGTAAACAATATATCCTTCACAACCAGTAACAATTTGCCAATCTAAATTAGAAAAAACACTTTTTGCATCATCTGTAAAATTAAATTCATCACTTTTTACCACTTGTGTCTCTCTTCCTTTTCCATCCACACTACATATGTAATATTGTACCACCATATCCCGTTCTTTTTCTAAGAAATCATCACTGTATTGCATAACAACTTCAAAATTGGATGGAGGTTCAAGTTGGAAAACGTTTTCCAGACTTCCTGTAGCACGGATAGTTGGTCCCAATTTTTTATCTTCTCCAATTTTAAAATTGGCTAACTGTAATTCTCCATTTTTACCAAATTGGAATTGTTTTCTGTTAATTTTCAGTCCAATTTTTACATTTTCTCCTAATTTAACCACACATTTCTCTAAATCAATGCCACCATCTGGTACAATTGTTAAACTGCTATTTTCCAGCAATTTATTTGTTATTGCACCTTCAGTTATTTGCAATTTTTTGTCAACAAAAGAAAATTGGTTAGAATTTACATTTAATGTAAAATTGTTCCCAATCTTTTTTATTCCTTGTTCAACCCCATAATTTTCTGTTCTGGAAAAAATATTAAATCTCACTGGCGTCTCATTCCAAACAAAATCTTCCAAATATTCAAAAACCATTCCAGTATTTCCATATTTCTGGCCATTTTTTACAAAAATATAATAGGCTCTCAATTGTTCCACACTCTTCTTTTCATTAAAATCTCCAACTCGTTGCAGCACCACTCTACCACTTTCTACTCCATCACTCACCACCAAATACACCCCATTCTGCCATTCCATATGTTGATGTAAAAGCAAACATCTCTCGTTAACTTGCAAATTATATCCATCAAATGCACTCTGCAATAAATTAGAATTCAAATTCTCTGGTGCACGCAAATGCAACAAATGTTCGCCCTTCTCATAATCTGCATCCAAATTCTCCACACTTGCACATGATACTGGTGTTCCAATCTTTATCCCTGATAAATATCTATCCACATACCTTTTGTTCACCGCATCCATATCATATAATGGGTCACCAACATCTAAGATACGATTGTAATGCATAACTAATTCATCGCCAAATGATTTATTCCACAACTGTTGCTTATCTTTTGTGGATACTAAGTCACCATTTAATGGGCCTTTTTTGCCACACAAAAATTCAGCATTTAAGTTTGCTACAATTTCGGCATTTTCTACTTCCAATTTTTCTGTTGCCAATTTTTTTACACAAACATCCTTCTCAAAATGCACATTCCCTCCAATATTTATTTCCGCATTGCGATTCTGTGTCTTGTAAAAAATATCACCAAATGCATTCATCTTCAATAATTGTTCATCTTTTGCACCAACAATCCCCAGCAAATTATTATAAACACTCATATCATAAGTTGCATTCACTTCCAAATGTACATTGCTTCCATCTAAAGATTCAATTGTTAATTTATCACGGGAAACATAAACAATTTGGTAGGGAATATTATTTATTAGCAGAATATCTTGTTTACTTACAAATTCTTGCATTGTTCCGTCACCAATCTGGAACAGTAATGTATTTTCTCCCAAATAAGTCGCATTCTGAATTGTAAAAGAGGGTAAACCTTTTATTGTTACGCCATCTAAATTATGTTTACAATGGAACCCGATTTTACCCATTCTATCAATGCAGAAATCATTGTTTACACCAAAATCTAAAGCATCTGGATAAACAATCTTCCCACTTAAATAAAGATTATTAATAAAATTCTGTGGACTACCAATATTAGACTTGTAATTTTCCGCTGGATATAAATTTCCTGAATAAAATATTGGTCCACGCATAACCAATCCCACTTGTTTGTCATATCTTATAACTTCCTCCAATTTCTGTAAACGTGCATCTGCTTCATCCACTTTGCGACTAAATGTACGCAAATAAGAGATTGTATCTGTCATTTAGCTTAAATAAGTTAAACTTTTTTAAGCAGATTTTTTATCTATTTTTTAAATTTAGAAATTGCTTCCATTTCACATCGCATTTTATCAAGAAAAATAGGCAATAATGGGCTGCAGAAATATCCAACAACCTCATAATCTTTTTTCTTTCCAACAAATTTTTCATATTCTTTTTTGTTGTAGCAGCCAAAATCACATTGTACACCTTCTGAAGATTTCCAGCAAGGCCTAAAGAATTCACCCATCATTGTACTTTATTATCTTTCCAATTTTTTAATTCATTTTTTATTTCTTTTATTTCAGCAATTAATTGTTCATAAATTGACCAAGATTGTTTAACAAACTGTTCTGTTTCCATAATTTCCCAAATATCGGAATATACAACATTAATCCCAAACAATTTTTTACCATTTATTGCGCCATATCTACACATAATCATTGGTGTAACTTTCGGTCTATTTTTAACAATATCAGACCAATCTTCCGCCAATTGCAATATCCATTGTTGATTTTTATTACCATTTGCAACAACAATATACACACCATTTTCCATTTTATTGTTCTGATTTTTAACCAATATTCTGTCACCAACATCTGTTTCAATTTCATCAACAATTAATTTTTCCATATTTTCTCCAATTAATTGGTAAGAACTTGCCATAAAGATAGCGGCCAATTTTTTATTAGTTGTAATTTTAACAGGTTTTAACATATGGCCACCAACTACAAAATTATCTACATACTTTTTATTTGCAACATCATATGCATCTACAGGATGGTCAACATTCTTTATTCTAAAATATTTTGCATCCAGATTCGTTCCCAAAGATTTATTGGATAATTCTTGTTGACATTCTGTTGTGACTATATCACCTAATTGCGATACTTTTTTACCAGCAATATAGTCAACGCTTGCATTTTCAATAGTGGATAATTTAGCAAATGCAATTCCAGTGTTATCACCAGTAAAAATAAGATTATTGCCAAGATATAGGCTTCCTTTTATTTCAACGCCATTTTTAAAATCAGCTGATTTATTAACATTTAAATAACCACCAATATTGCAACTTTGTTTCATATCCATTTCTCCCTCCATTCTCATATTATTTGCAGATATATCCTCACATTCTATATTGTTCGTTTTTAATTCATAACATGTTAAATGTTTACTTATCTCTGCTACACTGTCCACAAATAAACTCCCTTCAACTCTTATCGTTTTACTAACAATTTGCGATTTAATTTCTAACAATTCACCAATTGCACCGATTTGTCCTTTTATTTTAAGGTTTCCTTGTAAAATCAGTTCACCTTCAATTGTGATGCGATTTTGAGTACCAATAATACAACTATCTAATAAAATATTTTTGCAGTAAGCATTGTTAAAGTTAATATTTTTTAAACGCAGATTACAAAGATTTTTTGCCAAACGCAATTCTCCACCTTCCAAATATGCATCTTGACCAATTATAAATTCTTCTTCTTGACTATCCCAGAGAATTCCCTTTGCGCCAATATCATCACGAACACGAAAGCCATTTGCCCTATTCTGCTTTATTTTAACATCCATATAATTTTGGTCAACACTTACACCATTATTTTCATAAAATAAATTTCCTTTTATCAGTAAATCCCCCTCAATACATCCACGACCATGAACATATAAATCATAATTTGGATTAAAATTTCCTACATATAAACCCTCTTTTGCATATATCGTCTTGTCTCCAACTATATTAACTCCATGCACATCCTCCTGTTTTACCACCTGCTTGACTATCTGGATTATTGTTGCAATCTGCTTATCATTAAACATTTTATTTTATTTAAAAAATCACTAACTTTTTAAATTAATAACTCCAAATAATATTGCGTACATAGAAAATAAACCTTCCTTACCTATTCTTCACCTATTCCTCACCTCCTTCCTCATCTCCTTCCTAACTTCTTCCTCACCTCTTCCTCACCTCCTTCCTCACCTCCTTCCTCACCTCCTTCGCCTTCTTCAGGGGTTGTAGGGGGGTATGGGGGACGGGACGTCCCCCAAAACGATTTAAAAGGATTTTAACTTTACATCTTAAAGAAATCTGCAAATGGAAGTTTTGAGACCGATTAAGCTGTGCGAGCATGGTAAGAGGAGATGTTTATGTAAGGATTGTGGTGGAAAGGGGATATGTGAACATAATCGTATAAAGTACCAGTGTAAGGATTGTGGTTCAAGTAAGTATTGCGAGCATGGAAAGCAGAAACATCAGTGTAAGGATTGTGGGGTGGGAGTATGTGAGCATGGGATATTGAAGGTATCATGTAAATTATGTGGGGGAAGTCAGATATGTGTGCATGGGAAGTATAAGACGACGTGTAGGGATTGTGGGGGAAGTCAGTTTTGTGTGCATAATAGGATAAAAAAGACGTGTAAGGAATGTGGAGGTAAGAATATATGTGAACATGGTAAAAATAAATATGGATGTAAACAATGTGCGATTGGTTATTGTGAACATGGGAAGAAACAGTATTATTGTGTGGAATGCGGAGGCGGAGGAGTTTGTGCACATCAACGGAGAAAGGAATTTTGTAGAGAATGCAGTCCACAAAATGTGTGCATTCATGATAAAATAAAGTATGTCTGCAAGGAATGTAAAGCAACAAGATAAAAAAAATGAATTTAAAAAAATCTATATTTTATTATGATATAATATGGATAAGGAGAGACAGACTTTATTGGATGAGGCAAATTTTTTGTTATCAAGGAAGAAGAAATTAAATGTGTTAGATTTATTTTGTGGTTGTGGTGGAATGACGAAAGGATTGGAAGATTAAATATGGTAGCAGGAATTGATCATTGGGATAAGGCGATAGAGAGTTAGTAATGTTATAGTACATAATTGTCAGGCATATTCAATTGGTGGAAAAAGGGTTATTATTTTTGGATTGCACAAAAGATTGGGAAAGAATCCAGAAGAATTAATGCCAATTTTAACAGAAGAAGAAAGAATACCTGTTTCTTCAATATTGCTGCCAAAAGAAGAGGTTGAGCAGACAAATTATTTATCAGAAAGAGTAATTGCTGGAATAATTGCAAAAAAAGAAAAATCAAAACAAGAAGGTAAAGGTTTTGGAGCACAATTTTTAAATTTAGATAAGCCTTCTTTTACTATTCCAGCAAGATATTGGAAAGATGGTTATGATGCATTGGTAAAATATAGTGACACAGAAATAAGAAGATTAACTGTATTAGAACTAAAAAGGATACAAAGTTTTCCAGATGATTTTGTATTATGTGGAAATAAAAAAGAACAGGTTATGCAGATTGGGAATGCAGTTGCAAGCAAATTTGCTTACTATTTGGGATTGCATATTCAAAAAATGTTATAATTTAAAAATAAAAATCATAGTTATATTAATGCCAGGTGGATTGTTACAGTTAGCTGCATATGGCCCACAGGATGTTTATTTAACGGGTAATCCGCAGATAACTTTTTTTATGGCAGTTTATAAGAGGCATACTAATTTTGCGATAGAGAGTATACAGAAATTATTTCATGGAAACATAAATTTTGGTCAGAAAATTTATTGTGACATTTCTCCAGATGCAGATTTAGTTAACCAGATTTTTTTAAACATTAAGCTGCCTAATTTAAACACAGTACCAGAAAAAAACCCTGATTACACTGTTAGTTGGGTTAATTCCATTGGTCATGCAATTATACAAAATATTGACATAGAAATCGGTGGACAAGTTATAGACCGTCATTTTGGACAATGGATGGAAATTTGGAGTGAATTAACATTAACAAGTGAGAAGGAATATGCTTATAATCTGATGATAGGTCGTCATCCAAATTTTAACACTGATACACAACCGGGTCCATTAAATTTATATGTGCCATTGCAGTTTTGGTTTAATCGTTATATTGGTATGTCTCTGCCATTAATAAGTTTACAATACAGTAAAGTGAGAATTCTGGTGACATTTAGGGATTTTAATGAACTGTGGATATCAAGTAATGGCAAACCGCCGGGATTGGGTGGAGAAGATAGCTCTGAAGTGGAAAGTAAAAATATAATGGAAGCAAGTTTATGGGTGGATTATATTTTTTTAGAAAATGAAGAAAGAAGAAAATTCGCCAACTGCAATCTGGAATATTTAATTGAACAATTACAAGTTAATACCGTGGGTGTTGACGAAAAATATTTAATTGTACCAATGGACTTTAACCATCCAATAAAAGAATTAATCTGGGTTTTACAAACCAACCGCATTTTCCAATGTGGTCCCAATAAATCATACGATTATTTTGACTTCAGTAACGGTGAACCCATCCCAGGTGATACAATTGATGATGCAACAATAAGAATGGAAGGACAGGAACGCTTCCGCAAAAGGGAACCTTTAGTGTTTAGAGTTGTACAACCCTATCAATATCACACCAGAGTGCCAAGGAATTTTATATATATATATAGTTTTGCGTTTGAACCAGAAAAACACCAACCAACTGGTACATGTAATTTTAGTAGATTGGACAATGCAAGTTTAGAATTGACACTAAATGATTGTGTTATTCAGAAGGAAACGCAACTGAATATTTATGCAACTAATTATAATGTTTTAAAAATAGAAGCAGGAATTGCCGGCTTAGTTTATGCAGATTAACCGAAACTACTTTGGACTAAATGTGGAAGGGCAATTGCCGCCTCAGGACTATATTCTGTAAAAACTGTCAACAATAAATTCACTCCTAAAGTTTTATACTCCTTATCTTGTCCCTCATCTATTATCCTCTCCATCTCCTTCAATATCTCACTCTGCAATGTCCTCTTGTGTTTCTCCCTATATAAATGAACTGAATCTATCAAATTCCTAAACATTCGTCCATCAACCGTTATCATCCTCTTCACTTCCTCCGATAACTGCGCCCTATACTCAAACATATCATTCGCACTTCTGTAAAATTTCTTTAAATTGATTAATTCCATATTGATAAGCCAGTTGACGTCGGTATATTGCCCGAGCATGTCCATTTTTTGGAATACACGGACGACGAATTGTTGGAATTTTTGTTCATCGTTGAGTTTAGGGGTATCATAAGTTAATTGTTTTTTGTTATCAATAAGGTTTTGTAATTTAAGTTTAATAAGTTTCCCAGATTTGGAATCTAAGTTTAACGTTTTAAGGGAATAGGGGTTGATGGGTTTATTGCTTTTAAGGAGCATTTCAAAGGTACGTATATCAAATCCGTAATTGAATCCATCATTTTCTTTGTATAGAATGAAGTAATCAATTGGGATATCGTAAATGGAGTCAAAAGTTCCGCAATCTTCTTTGTTGTTAGAAATGTTTCTTCTATATATGTTCCAACCTTTAAAAGTTTTTTGTATTTTAGTTATTTCCTTGATAAATGGGGAATACTTTTTGTCAATTCCACGCAAATATTTGCGCAATTCTTTAAAACTCTCTTTAACATTATCTTCCTGCATGGTAATTCCATAATAAGAGCATGAATTGCGCAATTTTTTCTTGTCACAACTTGTTTTTATTGTTGAACAATAATAAATTTCATCAGTGTTTTTAACAATCTTCTTTTTAATAACAACTTCATTGTTCGTTTGTGGTTGTTCAACAGGTTCAACAATTGTATTTCCAATTATTGATTCAATGCGAACAATGTTGTTGCTACGTAAATGTCTTCCACAATATTCTGTACCATTTTTTCTTGCAATCGGACATTGCACATTCTCGGTTCTGGATTTAACAGACATACATAGCAATGTGTTTATTTCCATTTCCATTTATTATTACTTATTTTTTAATTACAAATAAAATCACTTTTTTTTAAATACAAAACAAAAAACACAAAAATCCATAATTTAAGGAGATATATGGTAATTTTGCAAAAATTAATTCATTAAATGCTGGTGCCAAACGTGGTAAAAATCGGTTTAAAAAAAAATTGATTTATTTTATTACTACTTAGTCAACTAAATATACACTAAACACGATGGCAGATATCACTATCATTTCCGCTGAAGATTTTGACATTGCTCAACTCACTGCGACTGAGCCTAAGAAGAAGAATGACAGACTGCAAAGTTTGCTTCTTTATGGAGGTTCGCCTTTTTATCTGGAGACAGATTGGGGCAGGGCACCATTTGGTGTGAAGTCGTTTGATGGAGGAGAGAAGACAAATTTTTCGCTAAACATTTCGCTTAATGCAGATGGACAATCTGTAGAGAATTTCAAGGGATTGGATGAGTTTATGATTGATTTTGGTGTGGAGCACAGCAAGACTATTTTTAAGCAGAAATATACACCTGCTCAGAGGGAGGTTGTTCGTGCAATGTA
>JGI10211J34971_10004587_pt1 | contig 10955 bp, 11 predicted proteins | sample Etolagsediment_FD_34971 | JGI IMG/M metagenome (IMG submission 34971)
AAACCCTCAGTTAAAAGACATTTTTGAATGAAACAACAATAAGTTTAAATACTAGAAATAAAAAAACAGCATTGATGAAAAAAAGCGGTGTATTATTGCTTATCTTTATGGGCGTATTTCTGGTTTCATGCATGCCTGAAACTCCTGAAGTAAAAGAAGTTGTCATCTATGAATTTTACGGCAAGAGCTGCTCGCACTGCAAAAAGATGAACACGTGGCTTGAGGATATCAAGCCAAAATATCCTTCTTTGATTGTGGTTCAGCACGAGGTTTATTCTAACAAGACCAGTAATCAGCTGTTCCAGGACATAACAGATGCATATGGCAAGACAAGGAGTGGCGCTGTACCCACAATATTCATCGGTGAGAAAAGAATCCGGGGATTCAGCGCAGAGCTCGGAGAAAAGATTGAGGAAGAAATCCAGAACTGCCTTAAGATAGGCTGTCCCTCGCCAGCAAATAAGCTAAAATGAAACTGCAGATCAGGAAAGGATTTGGATTTGGGCTGGTTTCAGGAGTGACAACCACTTTAGGCCTTATTGTGGGCCTTGATGCCAGCACAGGCTCAACGTTTGTGGTTATTGCAGGAATTATTGCAATAGCGATTTCAGATTCTCTTTCAGATGCATTAGGGGTGCACATTGTTGAAGAGGCAACTTACAGGAGGACGACCACGCAGATATGGGAAGCAACTATTGCCACGTTTTTCTTCAAGTTTATATTTGCATTGACCTTTGTCGTCCCTTTTTTCTTTCTCAGCCTCCAGAAAGCAGTCATTGCATGTATTGTCTGGGGATTGATACTGGTTATAAGTTATAGCTATCATCTTGCAAGGAAAAGGAATACTGCTCCTTATAAGGCAATATTTGAGCATGTCCTGATAATGGCTGTTGTCATTGCAGCAGCGTATTTTGTGGGCAAGGCAACTGCAATGATACTTGGCTATTATTGAAATCTAAACAGTATTTTTAAGTATAGAAAAATATATAAAACAGCAGTCTTAAGACAGGGTGGGGTGATAGGGTTGGAAAAATCCCTGGACGAGCAAATAACAGTAGCAAGTGTAACAGCAGACAATCAATTTGCGCAAAAGATAGCTGAATTCTGCGGGCTTGCCACAAATATTGATGATGGATTTAATCCAAGAGTATATGGCGGGGGAGAATTCTGCCCAAAATCTGAACCGAAAATAATCGCGGGAAAAAGAGTGTATCTTGTTGCAACACCAAGCCCAAAAGGGCCTTATGCAGAAGATCCGGGCGGCCCGCAGGACCTCTGCAAGAGGATTGAAATTGCTGCTGATTCTTTATATCGCGGAGGCAAGGCAAGGGAAGTGTATCTGGTGTATCCTGACATGCATTATTCCAGGCAGGACAGAGGTCCTGATGACCAGGAAGAAGCAGAAAAAGCAGAAAAAACAGGGAAATCGCACATAATGGAAGGAGAGGCATTTACTGCAATGTTGCAAGCAAAGGATTTGCTGGGCAAGGGCATAATAAGAGTGATAACAAAGCATCTGCACAGCGACAGGCTATTCAAGATTTGGGGCGGTGCAGCAATGGGTATTGACGAGTATAATATAAAAGACTGGAATGATGAAGCCAAGACAGAGGAAATGAAGCAAGAAGGCAGAAAAATAATCACTGAACTAGATCCTGCGCCTGCACTGGCGCATTACTGGAAAAATAAGTCTTATCTTTCTGATAAGATAAAACCAGATGGCTCTAACTTTGTTTTATGGGATCCAGATGAAGGCACAATACCTTTTGGAGACCGGGTGCAGCATTACCTGACCCTGCTTGGCTGGACAAACATCTCAAGAGTGAGCTGTGATAAATTCAGGGAAGTGCCAAATGATCCTACCCAGCTGAAAGCAAAAATAAAGGTCTGGCCAGAAGGACTGCAGCTGGCAGACAAGTATGTAGGTTTTGCAGATGATGGCTCTGATTCTGGAGGTACTCTTGAAGTGAATGCAGAAGTGATGAGAAAAATAAAGCACATCAAAAAAGATGAAAATATCGGCTCTCCGTTAGGTGTTGTGATACATATAACACACCCCTGGCTTAATGGAATGTATAACAGGGATGCGCAGCTACGAATTGCAGGCATACCTGGATTAAAAGAGATAACAGTTGGCAACACCTGGCCGTATATAGAAGACCGCAGGATTCCTAAGTTCAAGAAACTGTCAACTGTTTTAAGATTTGCAAAACATTTCAGCCAGACAATCTTGTGCCTTGAGCAGGGAATGGATCCAAATGAATATTTCTCTTTTGAAACAAGAGAAGACATTGAAAGAAATATTCCGCAATTATATGATATAAAGAGAAGCGAGATGTGGAGAATACAAAAAAACAGCAGGAAAACCCGGCCGATAAGAGTTAATGGTTCGTGATCTTAAAATTTCTTTTTCTTTACTTTTTTCATCAAATATTTTAAAAAAAAGAAAAGTATTATGATTGCTATAATCCATTCAATATATTCTATCGGAACGCCTAGTAATTCCATGTTACATTCTTCCTGCAGCACCAGGAGGCATTGCCTGTCTTGGCGGATATGCTTCACGCACAGGAGCTCGCATTGCTGGCGCAGGAGCGCCTCCTTCTGCAAACTTGTCTATTCCTGTAATGATCAATGCTATTGCCAGCAGTATCAGAGCAAAAAATATCTGGTCTATAAAGCCCAATAGCACTGCAAAAATAGCGCAGGCTATCTGAACACCTCCTACAATTTTTGGATTCATCAGTTCACCTCCGTTTTCTTAAAATTTAAACTTCTTTGGATCTTTTTTTCAGCCAGGGTATTGCAACATATGCTATGAATGCTGCCATTATGATTATGACCCAGAAGAATTTCCAGTCCATCACTCCTGCTGCAACCATGACTAAGGATAAAACAACTATTATTACAAAGATTATTGCGATTATTTTTATGAACTTTTGCATGGGTTTTGCCATGAACTTTTAATTATTTATTCTATATTAAAAATCTTTCGCCAAAAAACTTTATTTTTTGGTGAATTTGGAAATTTATCCAAAATTTCCAATTTTCGCTAAAATCCAAAAATTTCTGAGAATTTATTGCATTATCACAAATATTTGGCATAAATCGAAAATGTTCTGAGTTGTCTGAAAGAATTGCGGATTTTTCCGAGAAAAAAATAAAAAAACAGAGTCGCCTAAAATAGCACAGAGCTGAAACCTATATTGCAATAAGATTAACAAATATATAAAGTTTACTGATGCCGGGGTCGCCTAACTTGGTTATGGCGCAGAGCTGAAACCTCTGGTCCGCAAGGACATCTGGGTTCGAATCCAGAAAGAGTGCATGGCTCTTTGGGCGAAAATCCCAGCCCCGGCGCGCTTTATTTAACAGTATTCAATGCCTTTATGGCAACCTCTATCTGTTTTAAGGTCGGCTCTTTTGTGGTCAATTTCTGTGTCCAGATTCCTGGCAGAATTATTATCTTTATCAAAACATTCTTTTTGAACCGATATGCCAGCTTAATAGCCTCGTATCCAACACCTGCTATCAATGGAACAAATAAGATTCTTATCGGGATATTGACATACCATCTCGGGTCTTTTATCAATGAGAATAATAATATGCTTACTACAATCACAATTACTAACAGGCTTGTTCCGCATCTTATGTGCTCTTTTGGGTATTTTTTTGCATTTTTTGGAGTCAATGGAACTCCTGCTTCATAACAGTTCACTGCTTTATGCTCTGCCCCGTGATACCGGAATATCTGCTTCATGTCTGACATGAATCCTATCAATACAAGGTAAGCGAAAAATATGATTACTCTGAAGATTCCGTCCACAAGATTAAACAAGAAATTTGTCTGCCCTATGAAAAGTCTTGTCAGGTAATAAGGTGCAATAATGAATATGACTATTGTTGCCAATAATGCGACAATCATCGTGATTCCTATCTCTTTTTTTGATATCTTTTCTGACTTGTCTGCCTGCTCATTTGCAGACCATGCAAGTGCTTTTGTTCCCAGCACAAGCATCTCAATAAGATTTACCACGCCTCTTAATATCGGCGCCTTGAAAATAGTGTATTTTCTTGATATCGGCCTGTAGCGCATCTTTTTAGTCTTGATTTTATTTTTTTTCCTTACAGAAACAGCTACTTTTGAGTCTGACTTCATCATCACTCCTTCAATCACTGCCTGTCCGCCGATATGTTTTTTCATAAGACTGGTTTGGATTAAAGTATTTATAAATGTTTGGCTGGAAACCTCATCTTTATAAAGCAAGAATAGCTATCTGACTTCAGAAGACTTAAAATGAAGGGATATCACAAAACTATAAAATCAGAGAAAGAAAAGATAGATATTGCTCGCAGTGATTTCTGGGAAAAAATCAGAATAGAAATGGGCAGCTTACCAAGCACAAGTCTTGAAACATTCTGGACAGATGACGCGCCTGGAAAAGTGTGCGGCCAAGCTTATGAATTTGACACGGGTTATGTTAGAATAACAAGTACAAGTTCAATCTATGACCTAGAACACTTTAAAGACGAGGAGGCAGACAAAACAGGGTATGTTCTTTTTGAAGCAAAACTGTACGGCCTCGGAATCCGGTCTGATAGCGAATTCGGCAAGAAAGTCCAAGAAGTTTTTGAGAAAGAGTTGGGTTTTGAACCGCAGAATTAAATTTCTTTTTCTTTTCCTACTTCTAAAATAAGCACCTTTATGTTTTTCGCTTCAAGTATCTCCTTGAACCATTCTGCATCATCTGCTGAGCCGATGAAAGAGCCGTAATGCGACGGTATTGCTATCTTTGGGTCAATCACTTCTGCTGCTCTTGCAGCTTCTCTGGCACCCATAACAAAAGTCCCGCCGACTGGCAGAATAACAATATCTGCTTTTATTTTTGTCATCTCTGGTATGAAGCCAGTATCATCTGCATAATAAAGCGTCTTTCCTTCGCTCTCTATCAAGAAGCCATAGCCAGAGCCTTTTGGGTGCGGTCTTGGTTTATCAATGGTATATGCATCAACAGGCGTTATCTTCACATCATCCCCAAAATGCCATGCCTTGCCTGCTATTGCAAGGATTCCTCCAATGTATCCTCTTGTTTCTCTTGTTGTCATCACGACAGTTGTTTCCTGCCTTATTTTATGTATCAGTGAAAGGCTGCAGTCACTGAAGTCCCATCTCGACACAAGAATCACGTCTGCAAGGTCTTTGTAATCGCCTGGCTCTCCTTTATAGGGATTTATGTATATTGTCTTTCCGCCTGTTTTTAATTCATAGCTTCCGTGGCCAAACCATTTTATTTGCATAAGAGAAAAATAAGTAATTCTGTATATAAATATTGTGTCAAAATCTTTAAATACCGACAGCTTTTTCTTGCACTTGGTGGAGATTTGTGAGTGAAATAAGATTCAGCAGAAGAGCTTTTAAAAGAAACAAGGAAATCTGCAAGATACAAGGGACGCCTTTCAGCCCGGATATGCAGGTATCTTATTCTGAGCTGGAAAAGATTGCTTCTGCTTTCAGGACAGTCTGCCACATCCGCCAGATTGATGGACGAGATATTGTGCCTATTGAGTTTGCTGTGATTAGAAATGCCAGCGGAACATTCCTTTACAGGATGAGATATGAAAGGCCGGATTCAAAAGAAGCGCACAGCAAATTTTATTCTCAGGCAAGAATGGAGAAATTAATTGCCCAATACAAGAATAAAGTTTAAATATAAGTTCTTGTTAAACAGCCATAACATGAAAAAGAGGGTGCTATTGATATTGATGACAGTGTTATTTGCTAGTCTTGTTTATGCAGCAGATTCAATGCCCCTTACTGATTCTGTGACAGACCTTCCGAAAATAGAGAGGCAGACTAATTTCATGGGAGACAATGTCCACATCCTTCTGATAGAAGACCTGGCTGAGAAGATGGGCGTGCAGGTAGAGGAACTTGACCAGAAACTATTAGAGATGCAGCAGAGGATTGATGAATTAGAACAAATGAAATCTTCCATGTCTGGCATAAAAACAACAGGCCATGCTGTGCAGTTGAACACAATAAACACTGAATTGGGTGATTTAAGGCAGTCTGTAAATGACATAAAGCAGCTGAATACAGAGATGAAGATGGAGAAAGATGAGAGCAGCCTTGGCGGTTACATAATGCTTTTACTGGGGTTGAACGGCTCTTTGCTGATTATTGTGTCAGGCATCATCATAAAGAAATCTACGCAAAAAGAGCAGACAAGGACACTGCATGAATATATTGCAAACTGTCTTGATGCAGGAGAATCTGAAGAAGAAATAAAAGAAGATTTATTGTCAGAAGGCTGGCCTGAAGAAAGAATTGAAAAAGCTCTTGATGAGCTTTAATCCACTTTCAAGGCAGCTAGCGCTTTTCTCTGGAGTTCTGGATATTGGAGTGATAGATTGCCGTTTGTTTTCTCTGTTGCGAGAACTCCGTATCTTGTCTGCCCGACTTCATCGCCAGATGCTTTCTCATAAGTGTGCTTGTTAAGGTTGACATCAATTGCAGCATCTTCCCTTTCAAATTCGATATCAATTGTTTCTGGCTGGTTGTAATCCAGTCTAGAAGCTTCTGTAAAGATTCTTGCAGTGATTGAGTCAGCACTTGTTGATGGAATGCTTATCTCTGCACCGTATTTGTCAATTATCTTTGCAGTGGACCCATTTGGCTCTCCTGTGCCTGTCTGCTTGATTGCAAGATTGCCTGTGGTAAGGTCAACAAACACGTTAAATGTGTCTCCTCCAATAACAATATTTGCTTCTCCTGCATCATCGTATGTTGCTGCGCGAGGTCCTGTTGCAGCGTCTGTAAATGTCAGTTTACGATTGTCAGGATCCCATGCGTTGTATTGTTCATCAACATCTTTATACTGCAGTATATGGGTGAAACCGCTTGGGCCTGTCAATACAAATGGTTTTGAGTTGACAGCAATCTTGTAATCAGTCTTGCCGGTAGCTTCTGTCATCACTAACTGCTGTTCTAAGGAAGTTCCATCATTTTTAACAAATGGAACATTTGTGTATGTGATGCCTTCCTTGTTTGTAAAAGAGAAAGTGTATGAGCTGTCAGTTGCAGTTGATGCGTATGTGAAATTTATGTCAGACTTGTTGAAAGGAGTTTCTAATCCGTCAAATGTGACGTCAACAATTGCAGCATCCCGATTTTCAAGCTTGTCTACAAGTGTCTCTCCTTTCTCGACAAAGATGTCCTGCTGCTGTGCATTTGTCGGCACCAGCTGGCAAGCCAGCTCATTCAGCGTGATTGTGCCTGCATTAGGGTCTACTTTTGCCTTGACCCTGTCTTTTGAGTCATTATCAGCATCTGCAAAAGCAGTGTCATTTACATTGTCGTCCTTGATATTTACTTTTTTTACGCCGACGCCGATCTCTGCCATGTCTGATTCAGCATCAAAGACACCTGCATAAGTTCCGTCTGTTAATTGCGCAGCATCTCCTGGCTTCATCCAGCCGAGATTTTGATTGTTTACAATTACATTTGCTTCTATTACGCCGTCTGCTGCTGTCCTGCTGCCAGCATAAGTCACTTCATATGATTTTCCATCGACTGTAAATGTCTGTGTAGGAGCTATATCACACAGCGGCACGATTACTTCTCCTGTCATCAGGTCAAGATTTACCTCGTCAACATCTCCACCGTTCCAGGTGGTTGTTGCTTTTGTTATCCTGTATCTTTTTCCGCACATGAAAAGGTTTTTCTGTATCAGGTCAACCATGTTTCCGTCTGCATCTACGCTTGATGTCAATCCATCTGCAAAAGTCAGTCTCCATGTATAAACTGGCTCTGAATGTGCTGCGTGCAGGAATACTGCGACATTTCCAGCATCATCTTTTGTTAATTTAGGGGTGATGTTGCCAAAGTCTAGTGTCTGGCTGCAGTTTACATCTGCCTGCCCGCCAGCTCCGTCTGGCTCCTGCATCTTGAATTCTTGAAGAATGTTTGAATAGTCTTCTTTTGTGAGGGTTCCAAAGTGATCTTTGAGTGTCTCTTTTAATTCCAGTATTTTAGAGGTAGAAACAACTGGCCAGTTTTCTTCTGTTGGATCTACTGGTGCTGCTGTCTTGTCCTTGTCTTTGCAGCCAGAAAATAATGCTAATACAATTGCCGCTAATGTTGCTAATCCTGCTTCCTTGATAAATCCGGTCTTCCTTGTTTTCATTGTATTCCCCCACTTAACCGTGTTATAAAAAAGAAGAAGTTGATTCTTTATAAAGTTGATGTTTTTTTAATTACTTTTCAGTAATTAACCTGTCAGCCTTCTGTAGATGCCTGGCAGTTTTGCAGGGACATCTTCCATCTTGTTCACGTGCGCAAACCTGAATCCTTTTGCAATCTTTTCCATCACTTCTTTTTCAGCATCGCCGGTAAATATCACTATTGGATGCAGTCCTGCATTCCTTGCCTCGCGCAAGGCCTCTCTTGTGTCTGCAATTGCGTATTCTCCCTTGTATTCAATATCATTAGGCGCGCCTTCAAGCAGGTATGCAAGTATCTTGTGTTTTTCAGGCCTTCTGCTCAATACATGGGTTGCATATCTTATTCCTGCACCGTCCCTGTTCTGCTGCAGCGCCTTTAATGAGCCGATTCTTTGCCTCACTTCGCGGTTATATGCCTCGCCGAATCCTTTGACAGAGAACACGTCAACCTGCTCTCTTGTTTTTCCGCTGTAGGCAATGATTGAGTATTCATCTCCTATCCTGTCTATTGCCTCGCACATATAAAGGCAGGTCTTCTTGTTGATGTCTATGAATCTTCCTTTTCTTGGGTTGTCCAGGTCAAGGAATTTTCTTAGCGAGCCGCTCACTTCTGTCAAGAAAACCGTTGCAACAGACCGTTGGTTCTTGTAGTTTCTCACAAATAATTTCTCGCTCGGCGTCACTCCTGCAGCTATCTGGCCTTTTGCTTCTACAATTGCATTAAAGTCCGGCTCTCCTGACAATTGTTTTTTCAGGGTTTTTCGCTCTTCTGGCTTCAGCCTCTCAAATTCCCTGCGTATTCTCTCGAGATAAACATAATCCTCGTCAAGCACGCTTGCAGCAAAGTCATTTTCAACCACTTCTATTGGTCTTTCATATACGATAACAAAATTTTCCTTCAGCTGTCCTGTGTCTTCATCCCATTCTGGTAATAGTATTGGCCTTCCTTCCTGCTCATCAAGAATGATTTCTTCTTCTTTTGGAGCCAGGCCGCTCTTCACTGTGACTGTCTCTTCAAGGTTTATTTCAGAAACTGGTTTCGGCGGCTCGACGCGTTTTGCAACTTCATCTGCTTTCAGGATATCGTAAAGCCTGTCAGTAAGGTGCAGTGAATCTATCACAGTTGCAGAAGGTATTCTTATGTGCTCTTCAATCTCTGACCAGAGTCTCGCTGCCAGCTTGCTCTTTCGCTTTGAGCTTCCTGTCATGCATATCTGGTAAAGCGCCTCAAACGGGCTTTTTGGCTTCTTGAAGCTTGAAGATATGTATTCATCAAATATCTCAATATCATTTCTCAGTCCAGGATATGTTTCCAATAGTTTTGACTTCACCCTTGCTGTCTCAAGCATGGTGAATATGAACTTTGCAGCTTCGCTATTTGGATAGATGCTCATCAATCTTGCAAGAGACACTTCATCAATCTCTTTTCTGCCGCCTGATTTTTCCATGCAGTCCTGGATCAATTCTTTCAATGCAGATTCATCAATCTCATAAGTTCCGAATTCAAGGAATGCTGTCTGGTAGGATGTCAATACCTTGTATATGCTGAAGTTCTTCTCATCATCCTGAAATGCGTGCACAGATATTGGCAAGACTATCTTGCCTTCCTGCAATGAGGATTTCAGCTCAACAGAGTCTGTTTTCTCTACTGCAAGCCTCTTGTTTGACAGTGCTTCTGCATAGACCTTAAGCTTTCCGACAACATCATCAAATTTCAGTCCTTGCAGGAATTTGTCCACGCTTATGCTGCTCGTGTAGCTTCTTCTTCCATAGAACTTGACTGCAGCATCAACAGAATCCAGTGCTGCCCCCTCTGATGCCCATGCCTGCGCAGTCTCAACACCCAAAGAATCTATCATTTTTGGAAGGTTATCAAAATAATTATTAATAAGCTGTTCAAGCTTCTCGCGAAGATTCCGCCATTCTGCTTCATATTTTTCCTTTCCTGCTGAATCGCCGTCCTGCTTTTTCAGGATTGCTCTTGATTCTTCTACATAAGGAGCAAACATTTGATTGAGTTCATCCATGAAGAATCTTTGGTTTTCTTTAGGTATCTGCCGGAGCTTATGCAGAAAGCTATAAAGAAGCAAATCTGGCTGCTTTGTTTTTGCTGCGCTCATAAGTGTTTCAGGCCGCACAACATTCAGGTAATAGCAGAAAAAACCGCAGAAATCAAACAGCACGTCATTTTCAACATCATCTCCTGCCTGCTCACCCGCCCTGAGAAAAACAAGGTCTGCGTCCAGGAATTCATCTGGCATGTAATTGAGCTTGCCTGGAAGCTTTCTGGCAATAAGCTGCCTCAAGACATCATCTCTCTCCTGATACGGCTTGCGAAGCTCTATTGCAAGGTCTCTTATGTTGCTTGCAAACTCGAGAGTCGCGTCATCTGCCCGCGCATATAATGCCGCGCTTTGCGAGATGTATACGCCAAGCGAAGACTGGCCTATTTTTTTTTGCGCTGCCTGTCTTTTCTCAAGCGCATCTAGCCATATCTGGAAATTCTTTTTGGAAAACTCATCTGCAAGAAGAGACAGCTGGCCCACAATTCTTGTCAGATGCCTTTGCAACTCCCTGTCACTGGAAGTCACTGAATTTTGAAGCAGGCCATCTATAAAATCTTTGAGGAATCTGCCTTGTTTTCCAGTTATCTGGCACAGGCTTGCGTAATTATCCAGGAACTCTGCAAGGTCCTGTCTTCCTTGAGACACCAGGTGAAGCTTGTTCTCCAG